>Ga0209713_10000507_pt1 | contig 22082 bp, 7 predicted proteins | sample ArcOceMetagenome_3_FD_187444 | JGI IMG/M metagenome (GOLD analysis project Ga0209713, IMG submission 187444) | Marine eukaryotic phytoplankton communities from Arctic Ocean - Arctic Ocean- Svalbard ARC20M Metagenome (SPAdes) (version 2) | ecosystem: Environmental > Aquatic > Marine > Oceanic... | reverse complement strand
AGTATTGACAATTCGGTTTGGGTAAATGTTTACAATAGTGATGGTACTCAAACATTCACAGGAAACTCTGATAGAGATACGAAAGTTACAAATTCATTCTCCCCAGTATATGCAAGATATATCCGTATACTCCCTACAGAAAAAAAATGGTGGACATCTATGAGAGCAGGTGTAGTAATCAGTGATTTTTATCAATTAAAACTTAGCAAAGGTATTCATAAATTAGATATATCTAATATTGAGAATATTTCAGATATAAGAATAGTTCAAGGTGATGCGTACTTTAAATATTTAAAACCTGTTAATAAAAATACAGGAAATGTATTATTAAGTTCCAATACTTTATATAATTATAATACTTCTGATGATTTAGAATTAGGAGATGTTATTGATGAATCATTTTTATCAATTGGTGGTAGTAACATATTTAATGGGTATGATTTACCTATTTATAGAGAAACAATTAATGCTTCAAAAATACCAGTTGATGGAGCAACTGTATTCGTGCGAAGAAAAGGTCATAGTGAGAAGATAAGCGAAACTTATACTAATGATTATGTAATTCAACAGAATGCGTCTCAAACTATACTTTCAATAGATACTAATAGTGATTCATATTACAATAATAAATATCTAATTGAATATAATAATCTATTTAATGCAAGTTCAACAGAACAAGGAAGTTATAATTTGAGATTTAACAAAAGTTCTGTAGAACAAAAGATAATTGATTACAATTATTCAACTGATAAATTAAAATTCTATCAAGATTATCAAGATGAAACGCATAATATTGTAGTGAATATAGATGATAATTTTAAAATCAATAATAAAATGATCATGAGTTTTACAGAAGATAGTGTAGTAATTGAACCATATAATTCAAGTGAAACTAAAATATTTGATTTACAAGAAATACATTTCAATGATGATTTCGCTACGAGTCATAGTTCTTTAGAATTAATTTATGAAAATACGAATTCTTCACCAGAGGCCGGAGTGTTAAATCCACCAGAGATTAATGTAACTAAAATAGTTGAGAAAGAAATTAAATATAATAAGAAATTTGTTACTCCTCCAACTTTATTTGCTTTTTCATCAAGTACATTTAATATTCACATTGAATATTACAAAATAAATAGTACTATCGGGGAAATAAATTTTTATTTATATAATCAAGATTCAAATACTCAGACAGACAAATTAAAAATAACATATAATCAATATAATTTTAATATTGAAACTGATTTTATATTTAATGTAAGTACTGAATATTATCTGAATGTCATATATAGAAATACTGGAAGGCATAGTATTGAAATATTGGATAACAACAATAATTGTTTATTTAACTCAGATTTCAATATGTATTTAGAAATTGATAAATTAGAAATTAGTACACCTGATAATAAATTAGAATCTAGATTAGAATTAACTTTAGGAGAATATAAAGCAGACTCAACAACACAACCAAATAGTTTGAATATCTACTATGATGGTTCTAATGATTGTATAAAATTACAAAGGGCTTTCGGTGATAGTAAATTTGAAACAATTAAAGAGATTTATAATGACTATAAAGTTGTTATGAATGAACCTCTAAATATTGAACATAATGGTAATTATAGATACAGAGCAATAACTGATACTGATGTAGAAGGCAATATTTATGAAATTGAAATAAGTAAAGCAATGATTTTTCCACAGAGTGATTATTTTCCCACTTTCAATTTTAAAGAGATTCAATTCTTTAAAGGAGAATTTTTATTAAATTCCCCATATAATATTAATGAAAATTCTACAATGGATAGTGTATATAATAATTATTTAAAAGCAGAAATATCCGGCGGTACGATTTTTTCTTCTTTTTCTATAGAAAATATTATAAATTCTTCAACTGACTTTTTCCTATATCAAAGTGTGGGTCAGTCACCAATAAGTCTTAAAGTTAAAAATATACACCCATTGGATATAGATAAAATTAAAATTCTAACAGTAAAAACTTATCAGGGAGCGGCAGATAGAATTATAAATTGTAAAGCAACTATAAGAAGAAATGGTAAAATAATATTAACACAACTATTTGATACTGCAAAAGATTATGAATTTGACTTGTCTTTCTTCAATAATATCGACAATAGTGCAACGTTATCAAATACTTTAGAATTTAATGTAACTGATTCTTTAATGCCAATATCAAAAGTGGAAATGTTAGATAATAACTTAGAATCTTTAAGTGAGAATGGCATATATAATGTTAAGATAAGTAAACATAGTGCACATTTTAGTTTAGATGAAATAGAATTTTATAATGGTTTAACAAAATTGTCAAATGTAAGGATAGACTCAAGCGAAGATTACCACCAAAATAAAGAGATTCATTATGTGTCACCTGTGCCACAAAATGTAACTATGATAAAAGTCAAGGATTCTGATGTAGAGCCGAACCCACTTTTAAATGCTGAAATGGAAATTAGAAAAGACGGAAAATTACTTAAAAAACACACTTTCACTGGTTCAGAAGAAAATTTTGGAAGTACAAATGGAATGGAATTTAATATTGATACTCCTTATAACGTTTATAATAAAGATAATAATTTCAAAATCAAAGGTGAAAGTAGTGAAGCATTGTCTAAAGTAATTATAAAGAATATTACTACTGGTGATAAATATTCGGAATCTTATATATATCCCACCGAACCTCATATATGGCAAATAAACGCAAGTGAGATTATACCAAATCTTAATGGGAATTATATTATTCAAACTCTATCTGTAGATTCATCAGGTAATGTAGGTGGATTATCTGAGAAAATAGATTATATTATTGATAATAACTATACATTGGCACATAATCAACCTATTGAATTTAATAAATCTTCAAGGACATTTTCATTTATGAATTTCCCAGAAGACCATAAAGATAATTGGCAAATGATTCAAAGAATTGGTGCAAATAGTACAAATTGGTTTGATAATTTACATACATTACTCAATGGGTCAGAAACACATAATACACTTACAGCATCACTTGCACATACAAATATATTCGAATCTTCAGATCTAGTAAATAACGCATCATTTACAAAACAAATTTCTGAGCTTTCAAAAGACGATGAAATATTATTTATGAATGATGATAAATTTGCAATCATTGATTATGATTCTTTAATAAATAAACCTCAAGGTTATCCATTAGAATATAAATTAAAAACCCATGGTTATAATAATTTACAAAATGATAGAAATAATGGCACAGTAACATTGGGAATAAATTCTGAAGAGAATGATCGCAATATTCTATATTCAACTTCTGAAAATTCTTCATATACATCTAATTCTTATGGTGCAACTGTATTTGTAAAACGTAAATCTTCAAGCATTGAAAGTAAGAAAATTGTTGTAAAAATTAGAAGCGGAAATGGAATTTACACAACAGTTTTAGATAACAATATAAATATAGTTGACGAAAGGATATTTAATAATTATAAGAATTTTGAAGATTATATTGATGAAGTTGAAGATAATAATTATGTATTAGTTTCAATATCAGAATTTTCAAAATCAAATGATATTGAAAAAGAAATTATTGCAAGAGGATTGAAAAAAATTGGTGCAAGATATTTAAATAATACACCGGATATACCGGATTATAATTATGCCATTATTGGTGTTAAGAATGGTATATCATTAGCAGAAAATTTTGGTGATTCAAATTTAGAAATTTCAGCGAATGTACCAGATTCAGTTCATATTAATGCATCAAATGAAATATCATTTAATCCGAATTTAGAGGCAACTACTATTGTGCAAAGGAAATCTGATACTTTACAAGTATATCAAGATTACAGTAGTGAACTTTCTGCTTCACAAATAGCAAATTATAATTTTGATAACACTGATCAAAATTCAAAATATAGATTTAAACAAACAGACACTATTGGTAATGTTTATTATTCAAATGAAGTTGAAGTTGGAACATACCCAGTATTAGAAGATGCTATATGTACTATAAATGAATTGACAGATATAGTATATAAATCTTCAAATAATTTCGATATAAATGTAAGTTTTTCACAAAATGCTAGTGCAATTATTATAAATAATGGTAGCAATGAAACTACATTAAATATGTCAAACGTTTCAACTAGTTTAACATTTAATGCATCTAACTATATAAGTAATTCTCCAGGTACTTATCCATTATCAATTAAGTTTATGGATACAGAAGGTAGAACTAGTCAAGAAAGTAATACAGTTAATTATATAATAGACTCAGATATGGTTAATATTCATGGAGAATCGGCAGTTTTTGATTCATCTACAAAAACATTCGAATTCTTAGAATTACCGGAATTATACAAAGGTAATTGGGAAATGGTAAGAAGATTGACGAACGGGAGTGATTCAGGAGAATATAGTTGGTACCCATATACTGATAATTTACAGTTTAATGAACCAGAAACATCTGATTCATATTTAGCAGATACTAATATATTTGGAGATGAAGCAGCTATTTGGAGGGTTGAAATAAATAGTGAAGACCCCAGTCCTAACGTTGTAATAAGTGAATTACACTTAAGGCTTGGCGAAATTGTTATTGATGAAAGTAAATTGGATATATGTTTCGGTACAAATAATATAGATCCAATTTTTGACGGACCCAATGATCTGACTGAATTATTTGATAGATACACTGGTAACCATGCCACTAAGAGTTTTAGATTAAACGGTTATGGTGAAAACTCGGAAACAGGAGAAAATTTCACTGATGACGAAAAAGGTTATATTGTAATAGAAACAAAAAATCCGGAATTTATTAATAATATAGTCTTTTATAACGCAGGTCCTTCCATGTCGTCAGCCTCTTTATTCCGAAACCTCAGATTTGCTATATATAAAAATGATAATTTAATAATGCGTTCGACAATAGGAGATGAATCAGGTCAAGCTGATGGAATAACTGGTACAGAAATAACTAGAAACAGATGGAAGGGCGGTATCCAAATACCAATTAATCCCGATTTAAATTTAGATAAAACATTCACCAAAAAATTACCACCAATTGCAAATGAAGATGAATTACTATTCATGACAGGAGATAAATGGGTAATTTTCAAATATGGTGATTGTGCATCAAGATATTTCGGAAGAAGTGCTTCTGACACTGATGGCAATAGACATGAATCCGGAGAGACTGTTGCACAATTAAGTTCAGAAGGAAATAGTTTATATACTACTAGAATAAATAATTGGAGTCATTCAAATCAAGTATTTATTGGAACAGAACCTATCACCTATACAACAGATGGTTTGCAATCTAATCCAATATATAACGATATAAATCTTGTATATCAAACAGGGCAGAGTGGCGTTGATTTTGACTATTTATTAAGACAGGGTCTAGGCGCAACAGTATTCCTTAGAAGAAACCGTCCATATATAACTGATTTATTATCAGCTTATCCTTCTGGAATTCTAAACTTTACTGCAAATATTAGCACATTTAATTCAACAATCTTTAATAGAAGTGACATAAGTTATGGTTATAATGGAGTGACATTTTCTGTAAAAAGTGTTGGGAATCAAGTTAGCAATACTACAGGTTCTGGTTTCACCGTAACTGGGGATACTATAACAAAAATAACTCGCGTGAGTGGAAATAGGAATATGTATTTATTAGTATTGGACCAAGAATTTAAAGAAGTAGATTTTAAAAGTTATGATTTATGGAGTTGGAATCGTAGTGAAGAAAATCATCAAAATATACATTCTACAGATCCACATTTACTATTGCTGAATTATGTTAAAAGTATAACAAGTGGTCATTATATATTAATAGCAATTGATGATGCAATCACTTCAGATTCATCAAGTACTTCAAATGTTAATGAATTATTAAAACTTATCAATAGTCAGTATGAATATCCTTGGAATGGGAATATCGATGATGATTTAAAATTGCCATATGTATATATAGGTATCAAAGATGGAACAAAATTATATGAAGAACTCGGGGACAGTTCCGACCAAACAATCGATGTGAATATGAATTTACTTACTAACTTAAACGATAAAGTGTATAGTGATGCAGTTGGTGATACACACAGTATATTTATTAATTCCAATAATAATAAATTTAGTACAGGAATTAGAAACGCATACGGCACTTATCAAACTTTTAAAATAGTAGATGGTGTTGAAGTTCATGGAGAAACAGTAGAATTTAATAGTACAGATAAAACATTTAATTTCCCCAATTTCCCAGACTTATATAAAAATGACTGGCAATTGGTGAGAAGATTGAGTAAAGAATCCAAAAAGTGGTACCCCTATAATGATGGCGGGAAAATGTCAAATCCTGAAGATTATTATTCTTATTTAGCAGATACTAACATATATGAAAATAATATTAATACAGATAAAACATTTACAAGAAAAATACCACCTTTACATGATACGGATGAAATGTTGTTTATGGCAGGAGATCAATGGTTAATAATGACTTATGTCCAATCAGTCGGGGAAATATATTCATCAAATTCGTATAGGGATATACTTATATCAAGTACTTCCAATACTCCATATATTTCGCAAATGTTGAATAGAGGAGATGCTTCAAGTAGTTATCCAGAAGACCCTTGGATAATGGCAAACAACATAATTATATCCGGTAAAGGTACCGGTATAGTGTATGGTGAAAATAACCACGGGGGGAACAACGGCTTCCTCATAGAAGACGGCGTATACGGTGCATCAGTATTCATAAGAAGAAAACATCCATTTATAAGTAATATACAAAATCTATATACGGACCGATCGTCTGTAAGTTTACAAATAGAAAATATTAATACTTCGGCAACTAGTGTTGAAATTTATAATGCATTAAATGCCGAAACATTCGGTAGTACAATTCTTTCTGGAGAATCTGGTTCATCAACACAAGAAATATTACTCTCTGTTGAGACGGATATAAATAATATTTATGTTTCAACTACTCTAACAAATGGTTCAGCTTTAAGATCAGCAAATTATACTATAAATTCAAGCAATACTCATACTCTTGCACATAATGAACCAATTTTATTTAATGAGGGACAGAAAACATTCGATTTCGTTAATTTCCCAGAACCATATAAGAGAAATTGGCAAATGGTAAGGAGATTAAGTAAAAATGCCAGTGATACTGATGGAAACCCAACTTGGTATCCATATAACGACGATGGACAGATGTCGGCATCAGAAACATATGATTCTTATTTGGCAGATACTAATATATTTGAAAACGATATCAATACAGATAAAACATTTACACGAAAAATACCAACTTTGAGTCTAACTGATGAGATGTTATTTATGGCTGGAGATAAATGGATGATTATGAAATATGGTAATTTTAATAGTATCATTGGTGTTAATAAATCGAAAGAAGTTTTATTAAGTCATTCACATGATTATAGATATAATGCAAATCAATGGAATAACGGTATTAACAAACCGCATCCAGTGCTTACATATGATAGTGATCCAGATAACGCGGTATATGCAGAAGACGAATATGATGATAGAAATAATAATTTAATTAATAATATTTATGGTGCAACAGTATTCATACGAAGAAAACAACCATTTATTAAAAATCTACAGAATATATACAATTCTAATATAAACTTAAATATACATAATCCGGATAGTAAAGAGATTGAAATATTTAAATCAGCCAATAATGCTTCACTATCAACTACATCTTTAAAAGTGGTAAGTGCCGGTTTTCAAGAAGATGAAGCAGAAAAAATTGTACCATCGAATGTATTGGGTTTTTTCAAAGATAATCAACTTATATCATCAGAAACTACAATTGGTAAAAATATTGATAGGGGCTTTAATGTAATTGTTTTAGATGAACATTTAACATTCTACGAAGAAACTAATTATGACAGTTGGAATGATAAAAATATCAGTGGTTCCAGTACTTTAGAATTCGTAAATTATCTTAATGATGTCCCTGATGGCAAATATGTAATGATAGGGGTACATGATGCTATTCTGGATTATGACTCATCGCATGCAAATGGAGCAGATATAGATACAAAATTAACTGCTGCTTTACAATCATTGGGAAGTAGATTTAAATATCCAAAGAGTTGGAAAGAAACAGCAAAAACAATAACTTATGATGAATATTATAGGTGTTCCTTTTCTCTTATAGCACAAAAAGGTGTAGGTTTACTTTCAGAAGAATTAAAAGCACCTTCGTCGGGTCATTCAAGTTTTGTAATGGATAATATAGCAGAATTATCAGTTGCCAATTCGATACATATTAATACATCACAGGTTGTATCTGGGAATAATAGTTTGTATATGGATAGTAAAGGTAAATATGAAGTTGTGATAAGGAATAAAAAGTCTACTTCTAGTTCATATTATGGAAATGAATCAGACTCTATAATAAGTTTAAGGGAGATTAAACTGTATGATAATACTGGTTTATTGTTAAATGATAGTAATCCAAGTGATGAAAACGATGGTTTATTATCTGTGGGAACTAATTTGATTGCAACATCCAGTGATAGACATAGTAGTGGAAATGATAATGTATTAAAACTAATAAATAATAATATAGAATCAAATCAACTATTTAATAGTGCAGATAATGATAAAGATAGATGGGTAAAAGTTGCAACAATAAATGAAAAAATTATTTCGAAAATAAAAATATATAATAATGGTACACATTATAACAGATTAAAAGAAGCAGAATTAGAAATAATAAAAGATGGGCAAATTATTTTACAACATACATTTGATGGCAATGAAACAGGTTTTGATGACTATATGACATTTGAAATACCTCAGAAAACTTTTAATATAAAGTTAGACAAAGTTGCACCTCAGTTTACTTTAAATAACGAAAAATTAGAAAATTCAATACTAAATTCTAACTTAAATACGGAAATAATTGATTTTATATGTAATGAACCTATAAAGAAAATAGAATTATCATATTGCCATAATACAAAAAATAGATTATTTAGCATATATATTGACGATATAGTAACGAGTAAAAAATCAATTAATTTAAGTAACTTAGTAAGTGAAAATATATCATTGGATGAAACATATTCAATTACTGCAACCGTAACAGATTTAGCAGGAAATACATCAGATACTGCTTTTACCTTTAATTATTTTACACTAATACCTAGAATAAATATATCCGAAGATTTTGATTCAAAAAATATATATAATATAAATAATGAATTTATTATTAGTGGTTCAGTAGTAAAACAAAATACTTTAGTGTCAATAAATGTCAATACATCATATACAAATATATCTGCTTCACAATCATTAACTAACTCTAACACATGGGAATTCAATGCAAGTGAATTATTATTACAAGATGATAATATATATACTATTGAAGTCAAATCGCAAGATATTGTGGGTAATGAGAGTTCGGTTATAAATAAATATATAATTAATTCTTCATTAAATTTAGCACATGATGAAATTGTAGATTTTAATAAAAATTCTAAAACTTTTTCATTTATGAATTTTACTGATGAATATAAATATAATTGGCAATTAGTAAGAAGATTAAGTGCTTCATCTACAACATGGTATCCTTACACTGACAAAATTGAAATAAATCAAAATGAATCATATGAATCATATTTAGCAGATACAAATATTTTCCAAAATGGAAATGGAAATAATACTGATATTACATTTACTAGAAAAGTACCTCCATTAAGCAGAAATGATGAAATATTATTTATGGCAGGCGATAAATGGCTGGTATTTAATAACCAATACTTATATAGAGATTTAAATAAAGATTTAAATAATTTTTTAGAAAACAATGGTATATTTGCAAGGGTTGGAGTAGAATTCCATACAAGTGGTGAGATGCTTTTTAATAGATATAGCACAGGTGGGTTGATTAGCGACAACGAATCGAGGAATACTGCAAATGATATTATAATAACTGACATAAATGGTGTTTCGGCACTTGATTTGACTGAAAATTATTATGCTAGAGACCCTTCAACTTATACAGCCACACATGGGGATATATATCTAGGTTATGAAATAAGATTACTTTATAATTATGATACACTACCAAATGGGTCAAAATTCAAAGAACATGTTACCGAACATAATTTATCTAGTGTTTATAAATTACAAGATCCAGACTTTATGACAAACCCAAGTTCTAAAATATATACAGACCAATTTACCTGTTATGCGTTATGGTATCCTATTAAAAGGACAATACATACTTCATATAACGGATCCCTATATATGTTTTTGAATACATTTATATTTAGAGATAACGAGCATTGGAATGGTGGATTGTCAAATTCAAGAGGCAATAAATTAGTACTAGGTTTAGGGGGGTTCCCTTCTTACAATCAAGAAGATTTTGAAGGAAGAGAAGTAGAATTTAATCAGTGGTCAAGTGTAATAATATCAGTAAAAGGTGATACTAGTTATAACTATACTGCTACTGTATATATCAATAACAGTAAGTTAGAAATAACTGGTTTAACTGCAACAGATTTCTGGACTGGGAGGGGTGGTAAAGGTTTGGGATATACTAACAGTTTCTTTAATAACGGTTATGGACAATGGTCAGGTTACTTTAATGATGTAGGTATATTAAATAAAGCTCTTACAGAATCTGAAGCAAATGAACTGATGGATTATTTGACAAACAAAATAGATTATAATATTAAAACAAATACATTGAGTAATATAAATTTAACAAATATTCCATCTGACAATTCATTCACAATTTATAATGAAAATAATTCAGAATCTTTAACAGAATTATTAGAACTAAAAGATGATAGCGAAAAAGGATATGGTGCATCCGTATTTATAAGAAGAAACCATCCATTTATTAGTAATTTACTAAATATATATTCATCTCAAAGTATAAATTTTAACATTAAGAATATAAATTCTAGTAGATTATCTATTTACAATTATAATAGTAATATACTTCTTTTAGAATATGAAAATATAGTTAATTCAGAATTAGATGTTTCATTAACTATGAATAATGGTATTAATAATATATTCTTAAAAATAAATGATACAGATTCATTGGATGAATTATCTAATGGGAGTACATCATTGTATAATATAAACATAAATACTGAATTAATAACAGCTCACGATGAAGTTATTGACTTTGATATAAATAATAAAAAATTTAATTTTTTGAATTTTCCACAAAGATTTAGAAATGATTGGCAATTAGTAAGAAGATTAAGTCATAATAGTAATTATTGGTATAATTATAATGATAATTTATATATAAGTACTGACGAAGATAATAACAGTTATTTGTCAGAAACTAACATATTTTCTAATGCATCGAACCAATTGATAACTTTCACAAAACAAATTAATTCGTTAAAAGATAATGATGAATTTTTATTGATGAATAATGATAAGTATTCTATAATAGATTATAATAATTTATTTGATATTAGAATAAACGATAATATAGAAATCTTATACAATCAGGATTCATTTGAAAATAATGGTTTTAAATTCAATAGTAACAGTTATAATTCAAATACTAGTCGTTCAGAAATAATAGTAGATAATATTGATAAATCTGCTTCTAATACTTTATATATAAATGAATCAAATATATCTTATAATATAAATGCATATGGTTCTAGTATATTTATAAGACGTAAAAACAGTAGTGAATCCGAATTCGAGTTAAAAAAAACAGAAAATAATAATGGAGATTATATTAATAAATATAATTATAAAAATCAAACTATATCTGGTTCTTTATTGGAATCATTTTTACCATCAATTAACGATTTAAAAATACAATTCCTCAATAACAATATACAAGATAAAAACTATTTTATAGATAACCAAAATTATATAAATTTAAATAATATCAGTTTTAAAAGTAGTAGTTTACAATACCCCGGTTTTAATAATGATAATGGTACATATTCTGTACGAGTAATTCAAAAATTTAATGATAGTAAAAAAATATATTTATCAAATATAATAAATTATGATATTAATATAATAGAACCGGTAATAATATTTAATAGTGTAAAAGGCTTAAACAATGATAATTATGATTATTATGATGAAATAAATCAAATAGGTTATATTGAATATTTTAATAATGATAGTTATTATAAATCAAACAATAATTTTATAATTTCAGGAACAAGTAATAAAAATGATATAAGTATTACACTTTCGGCATCATATGAGGATATATTTAATCAAGGAGACCAGTACAATGTGCCGAATACTTCTGCTACAACTATGTCTATTTCTGGAGAAGAAAATAATTGGGAAATTAATGCTTCAAATCTGATTAATATATCAGAACCTGGAAGCTATATTATAACTGGTAAGGTAATAGATATATATAGAAATACTTCAATAAAAACCTTTATATATAAATATGTATTAGATAATATTAAACCAGAATTCATAATAAACGAATATAATTCAGATTTAATATACAAAAAGGATAATGAATTTAAAATAAGTTTATCTGTTAGGAAACAAAGTAATACAAAAAAAAAAATAATAAAAGGCTTTGTAATATCTATTAAAAATAATATTTATGATGAGAATATCCCGGATACATCAAATGATAACAATGATGTTTTTTATTTAAAAATAAACACAAATATTAGTTCACAATACATTGAATTTATTGAAAATACTAGAAATGTTCTTAATACTTCGTATGAAAATTATTTGATAGATTTTAAAAATATAGTAGTACCTAATAAAATTATAAATAAACATAATACAATAACAATAAAAGCAATTGATTTTATAGGAAATGAATTTAACACATCTATTATATATGATATAAATGATATATATAGTACAATAAATGGACAAACTACAAAATTCGATTTTAATTCTAAAACTTTCACTTTCAAAAATTTTACAAAAGAATATCAATATAACTGGGAATTAGTAAGGAGGTTAAGTATAAATTCAACTTCATGGTACGAAACCAAAGATAATGCATTTATGTCTAACATAGATAATAATGTATATGATATAGAAGACCGTCCTTTTTTTTTAGAAGAAGCAATTAAAACGTCAAATAAATATGTAACAGATAAAGATTTATTTCAAAATGAAAATAATTTATTAAATAGTTTTACAAAACAAATAAATACTCTTAATAGTGAAGATGAATATTTATTTATGGCAGGAAATGAATGGTTAATAACTTCCGCAAGTGAAGTATTTTCATTATCCAATATAATCAATGCTTCATATAATGGTGAAATAAAAATATCTTCAAAGTACAAACAACCATATAATTCTGTTTGGGAAAAAAAATATAATAACATTTTAATTTCATTCGAAAAATTTGATTATACTAATAATATAGTTTATTCTGAAAATAATAATTCTTCCGAAACTAATTTACTTATAAATAAATACGATTATAATTCAAAAACATATGGTGCGAGCGTGTTAGTTAGAAAAAAATATGAAACTAGTAATCTGTTTAAGATAAATACACCAAATGATCAGATTACAACAGAATTAACTATAAAAGATAATGAGTTTATAATTGATAATTATTTAAAATCAGATAATTCGGGCGTTAATACAATTTTCCCAGAAAAATTAAATAATTCATTAACCGAAAATTATTTGGACATACCACTAGGATTGCTATATGAGCGTTTCAATATACCATTACGTATAGATTTCAGATTAAATAATACATCGCATATATTTCCCAATAAACAAACTATTTTTTCAATAAAAGATAAATCAAATAGATGCTTAAAATTAGAATTTTATGAAGGCGATATAATATTTTATAATTATATTAATGGAAGTAATACTAAATATACATTGTTAAAAGATAATAGTTCTGGTACTGAATGGAAATACGGAAGTCAAACTTATTTTTCGTTTGGAATAACAAATACCAATTCGACAAATTATGATTTATCATTATTTGTAGGGGACCAAGATAATCCAAGTGCTTCAATAAATACTTCAATAAATATCAATACTAGTGGAACTATGATAAACGCTTCATTAGTCGAATTCGTAATAGGTAAAAGTATATACGGTGAGTCAAATTATTTAGTACCGTTTTTCGAAGAATTTAAAATATTTAGAGACAATCCGGAAATATCAACAATACCAAAAATATTAGACTTTACCGATATTGATTCATACGAATATAAATTGTTATTAAATAAATTCCGAGTAACTAATGAATTATTGCTTTATTATAGTCGAAATAACGGAATATGTTATTCATATCCGGAAACTACCAAAAGTACGGTTACTGATTCAATATATAAAGAATTATATGGAGTTCGTAATTTTAATGGGAATTATGATATTAGTTTTCAATATACTTTAATAAAGAAAGACCCAAACGATAATTCTTCTACAATTAAAGAAATAACATCTGATACTGTAAATAATATAAATAGTACAAGTGGCACTTTATATTGGAATAATAATTTTAATATATTTCACTTGAATAAAGGAAGTGGAATATATTATATTCGAGCTTTAGCTACCGGAATTGATATTAAAAAAATATATATCAGCAATGAGATAATTATTAATATGGAATTAGATAAACCACGCGTCTGGTTAAAAATTGAAAAAAAAATGGAATATATATATAAAGATAATATTATTTTGTCTGGAAATAAAACACCAAATTCTAGAATTGATATAATTTTAGAAGATTTAAAAAATAATTCTCAATTGACCAAGTTATGTATTGGTGATATTAATGCACTTACATATTGGAATTGTAATATTCAAGTATCAGATAGCGATTATATAGTTTATGCGAAAGTAATAGATTTTGTAGGAAATACAAATATATCTTTATCTAAAAAATATATAATTAATACAAAATATATAAAAGATAATGAAAATAAAAAAAAAATGTTAAATACTAACCATAAATTTGGATTTAATGTAGAAATATTAAATGTTACTAGCAATTGTTTGTCTCATAGATCTATGGGAAAAATATCTGATACACTTAATGAAGAGACACTATTTCGTAACAATTTAACTAATAAAATATTGAAAAATAATACTTATTATCAGAGATATGAATCATATATAAAAAATAATTTTGAACTAAAAAATAAATATTATACTGTTAATAATTTTAGTATAAGTAATGAAAATATTATACTCCATGACAATAATACCTCGGAAAATATAACATATAAAACCGCTTGTACCACAGGATATATATATGATAATATTTGTAAAGCAGCTAGACCTTTTGAAAATGTTAGAAAACTGTATAATTCTAATTCTGATTTATTAATTGAAAATAAAAATAAGATTAATAAAAAACATGGTGTATGAATAATGTAATAAATATTTTAAATAAAAAACATGAGATAATATATTTGCAATTTTTTTCATTTAAGTAATTATTAAGATATAGTTAAATATTGTTACCATCATTTAAGTTTATAACTTCGATATCATTTATAATATATGAATTTAAAATATCATCCCAACTAATTTTATCAGAAAGTTCAAATTCTTTTAAAATATATTTTTTTGTAATATTTATTTTTTTTGCGAATTTTATAATATCATTTTTTTTAGTATTTTTATCTAACAATAATCCCTTTTCTTTAAAAAATGAAATGATATTTTCGTATTTTACATGATTTGGGGTTTTTTCAATATTCTGGTTTATAATTTCGACATATTCGTATTCCGTAAGTATATTCACATTTTCTTGAAGTCGTTTATTAAGTTTTTTAATTTTTTCATTATATACATCAATTTGCTTTTCATAAATTTGTTTATTTTTCTCAAATACACCAATCTCTTCAATTATTAATTTATTATTATTAGATAATGCTTTACATAAATTATTTGTTTGATTATAATTATTATTTTCATTAGATGATTCTATAACTTTCTGTACAAAATCAAAAAAATGACAAACAATTTGGTCATCAGACATATTTTTTGATGAATAATATAATACTAGATGTTCGTCTTCCCAATAAAATTTATAAGAACCTATATTTGGAATTTTATCACAATTGGAAGATAAAAATAATGCGTGAGAATTGGGTACTTTATTGAAAAAATCTTTTTTATGTTCGTTGAATTGTTTAATATCAGATTCGGTTTTAATTTCCTTTTTATTTTTACATTCAATAAGTATACTCATATTGTTTAATTCAGGAATTACTACTATAATATCCCCATGTTTTTGAATATCTGAGGAATCTTGGACAATTAATGAATAATATTTGTGGGTTTTATTTAAACAATTTTTAACCTGATTTTCAAATGAATCACCTAATTCTTTATTCGATTTTAAACTAGGATTTTTTAATTCTTTGTTTTCATTTTTCAATCCATTTATTTCTAATTTTAAATAATCAAGAGTATTATTCAAACTATTCAATTGTAAATTATCATTTTTAACTTGATTGATTAAAGATGATAACTCACTATTATATTTATTCTCAATTTTTAACTCTATATTTTCCTTTTGAATACTCACCATATTTTCAATTCTTTCATCCATTTCCTCTTTTTGTTTAAATTTAAAATTATTTATTTCAGTTTGAAGTTCGATTTGAAGTTTATTTTCCTTTTGTTCAAAATTTTTTCTTAAAACTAAAATTTCATCATTCAACTTTTTAGTTTTAATTTCAATTATATTATCACAATCAGTTATATTGATTACTATATCGTGGAAATTTTTATAGCTATTTGTAGATAATTTATTATTTAAATTAACCAATTCTTCATTATTATAAAAAGTTAAGGAAGAAGCATATTTTTTGGATAAAATAGTTTTCAATGATTCCATTTATGGATTAATATTAAATAAAATATGTTAAAATATCTTTAAATAATAGTAATTTAAAGATATTTTTTTCAAGAATATAAAATATATAATTATTATAAAAAATTTAAAAATAAATGTTTGTAATTATTTTTGGTTTATTTCCATTTTTAATGATTATATATTCATTATCATTTTATTATTATTTAGAAGATACTAATAATAATAAAATAGTTAAATTACCATATTTTATACATTCTTTTATATTTGATATAATATTAGTATTTATTAAAATAACAAATACCTCAACAATTATTATGAATATAGAAGCAAAAAAAAGATATAAAAAAATGTTAAAATTAGAAATAAGTGAAAAGAATAAAAAAAAAATATTATTTTATGGTGATTCCACTTTTAATTATTGGAATACACTTGAACAAGATTTTGAATGCGAAAATATTATAAATTGTTCATTTCACAGAAGTAGGAGTATAGACTTATTAAATAATATTTATAGTTTGGTATTAAAATGGAAACCATGGAATTTATTTATACATATTGGTGGTAATGATTATGATACGACAATTCGAAAAGATAAATTAGTAGAATATGTTAGTGAAAATATTAAAAAAATGGTATATTTAAATATTAAAAATACTTATTTGGAAAAAATGTATATAATTTTTACACCTAGATATCCAAATTGCTCAATCGATAAATGGAATTATTTATTAAAATTAAGAAGTAAATCAGAATATAAAATAAATGAATTATATGGTTCATATAAAATAAAAATAATAGATTTACAAAAAACTGTATTAGATCCAACTTATTATCTTTTTGATAAAAAACATTTCAGCAAAAAAGGTTTTGAATTTATGAAAAATAACATCAAATATTATATTCCACTAACTACAAATGAAAAATAATATATTGGTGGTAACCAATATACTTAATATTTATTTGTATATTAATGAAATTAACTTAATAAATATAATTTTCTATTTGTTTGAATCGCTATATTTTTATTTTTACCCTTTTTGCTTCTATATAAGGCGTAATATAGTCTTTTACTTAGAAGGGGATCACCTATTTTGATCAAACTTCTACAATAATTTTTAATTTTTTCACTCATTGTATCAAATTTAATTTTTGATTTATAATCTTGATAAGATTTATTATTTAAAGTTTTTAGTTCATTCAGAACTCTATATAGTTCTGAATTACAAACTTGTTGTTTTGAACATATCATTAACTGTATCATTACTATTAAACTATATATAATTAACTATAATTTCTTGTAAATAATCAATTTTTTTAATTTTATTATAGTTCGGGGGACTATAATGTTTTAAATATTTATCAAAATATTCATTACTATATTTAAAGTTTTCATATAGATTTATTAAATTCTCTAAATTTATATTATTTAAATTGTATTCTGATAAAAAATTGTATGAATATTCGCATTCAAATCTATCATTTTTAATTATTTTATTTAGATTGCAAAAATATTCATCAAAATTTAAAATCCCATCATTATATGAAAAAATTCTAAAAGATGGATAATCATTGTCAGTATAAACACTTGGATTTATTAAACCAAAGCCAATATAATCTTTAGAATTTTTATATAAATTAAATCTAGATTTATGCGAATGACCATATAAATTCGCAATTATAATGTCTGCATTTTGTTTTAATATTTTTGATAAATGATTATTCATATAATTATTTGATTCGGAACCATAAAGAGGTATATGATTAAGAAATAATACGGTTTTGTTATTTATTCTAGAAATATTAAATTCATTCTCTAACCAGTCAAATTGTAAATTGGTTTCCATTTTATCTTTAAGGGTTGAGTTTACCTGAAATATATTATGACTATCGTAATATAGTGAGTTCATTGCGATAATTTGAATATTAGTATTATTAATAGATTTACTATAATATCCAAAATTATTCATATTTTTATCATTGATCCATTTATTCCAAGATTGTGTTACTTTATTTAAAAAATTTTTATAACCCGGAAAAGTTTGATCAACATTTGGATAACTATCATGGTTTCCTATAATATTATATACTGGTTTTTTTGGAAAATATTTATTAACAGTTTCAGAAACAAAATTTATACTATCTAAATTATCTCCAGAAATTACCTGTTCAATATCTTTATGTGAACCAGAATCTCCAGTATTAATTATAAAATCGAAATTCAAACTTTTATTATTTATCCATTCCATCAATGATGAAAATAATAATGGAGGGATATCATTATGTATATTCCCCCATTTTGAACAAGGTTTCGAATTATTTGAAGGAATATCACCAAATCTACAACAATTTGTACCTAATTTTGAAAATAAAATACATTCGGACGCACTACCTGGAAAATATTTCATATCAACATGAATATCTGAAATATGTAACCAATTAATTGCAAAACAAGAACTTATTAAAGATATTAAATTTGTAATTAACTTTAACATTTATTAATTAAAATATTAACTATAGTTTTATACATAAAGTATTTTTTAAATAATTGTATTACTGTTTTTTATAATCGTTGTTATAATCGTTGTATTTATTATAATAATATATCCATAAATTGTAATATAAAAATGGTTCATTTAGGCATAATTCCAGATGGTAACCGAAGATGGTGTAAAATTAATTCAAAAAAATATAACTATTTATTAAATCATTGGTTAAATAATATGATAATTAAGAATATATGCTATTTTATAGATTGTAAACAAGAATATAAAGAACTATATAGTATAAACGAATTATCCATATATGTTTCATCAATAGATAATATAACTAGAGATGATAAAACTTTTGAATTGGGATATAAACTTATTAGATTATTATATATAATTTATCAAAATTGTGAAACCATTTTTAAAGAAAAATATAGAGTTGAATTAAATCGATTATCAAAAAAAATCAAATTAAATATAATTGGAAATATCGAATTATTACCAGAAGATATACAAATTATATTACGGTATTTTAAAAATTGTTTAAATAATAATCACAACGAATATACTTGTGTTATCAATATTGCTATTGCATACGATTATAAAAATGATTTATTAAATGATGTGGTTCATTCAAATATTAATTACGAGAGACACCAAAGTGATATAGATATAGTATTCAGGAGTGGTGAAGAAAAAAGGATATCTGGATTTTTTCCGACGAAGATATTATATTCTGAGTTGTATTTTAGTGATAAATTATTCCCAGATATTACATTGGATGACATTAATGATTCTTTAATTTATTTAAAAAAAAGAAGTAGGAGATATGGTAAATGATTTTATGTATTAAAAAATGATTTAATATTATTAAAAAAATTAATTGGATAACAGTTAATATTATTATATTCATCGCGATTAAATATATTATATGCTGTTAAAAATACCTCCTTTTTCTCATCGATTGGTAACAAAATTTGCCCTTCAAGGTTGCTAAAATTATTATCATATTTTAACGAATAAATCAAAAAATTTTTAATATCATTTGGTATATCCTTAATAAATAATAATATAGAATAGCAAAATAAATTTAAATCTCTATCCGACTTAAAAATAATTTTTTCTTGGTAAAATTCATAACTTTCATATTGTAAATTATCATGTTCAATTATAGAGAAACCGAAATCTATAAATTTCCAATCTACACCATTATTATCATAACTTATAGAAACAATAGCACCCGTATCTAGTGTAATATCGTATAAAACATTTTTTTTTTTACATTTTTTCCCCATAATATTTGTATACTTAAAATCTGAATGATTAAATTTATATTTTTTTTGATATATTATCAATTTATAACTTATTTGAATCAGAAGATTTAACCATGACGATATTTCATTATTTATTTTAAAATAATCTGAAATGAAAACATCAAGTTTTTCTATTATACGCCATATATGTAATCTTCCTGAATTTTCTGTTATAAAACTTTTTTTAATTTTTGGTACAAAATCATATTCATCCGCAAGAATTGTTTGTATTTCACATTGTGTGAAAAAATTTTTATAATCTTCTTTGCTTAATTTATTTTTTATTTTTTTAATACTATTAATATATGATGAAATAACACAATTTTCAAATAGTCCATTCTCACAACTAATGTCATATATATGATTATATGTACCTTTATCTATAAGTTTATCAATGCATATAGATTCATATTGTATATTTTTATTATTTATCATTTTTATAGATTTCTTATTTCTGAAACATATATCAAAGTTTTTTTCAATAAAATCAGATAAAAAAAACTTATCTATAATTTCGCGTTTACAATTTTCATAATTTAAATCACATGTTATTTTTTTTTTCTTTATTGGTCCTGGTATAATTGGAGAATCGTTGTTTCGTATACAAATTCCTCCCATTAAATAAAGTTAATGTTTACCTATTTAAATATTTTTATCAAAATAATTATTTAAAAATTGAATTTAGAAATACTATATTTTATTATTTAAATTTAAGTAATATGAGTTATAACTTTAATTTCAAAAATATGATTAATCAACAAAATGATATTATAGATAGTTATTTCAACCAAAAATATAATGAGAAAATATCTAAATATAATTTCTATTGCGAATTACCAATAGATATACTAGAACAAGAAGTAGTAAATTCTGATAACCCTGCTCCTACATTTATAATAAAAAGAAACCATAATTGTGAATGTTTTGAAGGTAGAAGTGTTCCACATAGTTTTATTATTTTTAATAAAAAAAAAGATAAACCAATTTTATTATCTGAATTAATATTGTCATTTATAAAAAATGAGAATAATAATAAGTTTAATTGTAAACATAATTATATATGTGATTATAAATTTATAAATAATATTACGATTGAATTTATTCTTAATTAATAGTGAATTTTATTAGTTTATAAAATAAAATTGATTTTATTTGAGTTATTATTAAAGAGTATTAAATATAAAGTATAATGACTGATAACTATAATAAAATTATAATTATAATTTATATAAGTATTATATACATCACTTGGCTATATTGTAATATTAGTTAAAAAGGTATAGAATTTGTATATAGTAATTTAATACAATATTATTTAATACAATATTATTTAATACAATATTATTTAATACAATATTATTTAATACAATATTATTTAATACAATATTATTTAATACAATATTATTTAATACAATATTATTTAAT
>Ga0209713_10000506_pt1 | contig 22102 bp, 16 predicted proteins | sample ArcOceMetagenome_3_FD_187444 | JGI IMG/M metagenome (GOLD analysis project Ga0209713, IMG submission 187444) | Marine eukaryotic phytoplankton communities from Arctic Ocean - Arctic Ocean- Svalbard ARC20M Metagenome (SPAdes) (version 2) | ecosystem: Environmental > Aquatic > Marine > Oceanic... | reverse complement strand
AATCTACTAGGTTGGCAAATTTAGTTCCCAACACCAAATTGAGCAAAATATTTGGAGGAACCGAAGCCGAAATGGCAAAGAAGATTGGAAGGTCAGAAGATGTGGCAATGGCAATGGAACTGAGAGGAATCATTGACCAAAAAACTTTGGAAGGAGAAGTTCTTCAGAAAGCAAGAATATTAGAAGGTTCGGTAAGAAATACCGGAACTCATGCTTGTGGAGTTATTATTACACCTGGTGATATCACCAATTATGTTCCTGTGGCAACTGCCAAAGATTCGGACATGTACGTAACCCAGTTTGATAACTCAGTGGTAGAAGATGCTGGATTACTTAAGATGGATTTTTTGGGATTGAAAACTTTGTCTTTGATAAAAGACACAGTAAAAATTGTAAAAAGTATTCACGGAGTTGAGCTCGATCCAGAAGCATTTGATTTGGAAGATGTAAAGACTTACGAGTTATTCCAAAGGGGAGAAACGGTAGGCGTGTTTCAATATGAATCCCCTGGAATGCAGAAGCATTTGAAAGCATTGAAACCTACAGTTTTTGATGATTTGATTGCAATGAATGCACTTTACCGTCCAGGACCAATGGAGTATATTCCAAGTTTTATTAAAAGAAAACACGGAGACGAAGAAATAGTATATGACATAGAAGACAGTGCTGAATATTTGGCAGAAACCTATGGAATTACAGTATACCAAGAGCAAGTGATGTTGCTTTCTCAAAAGCTTGCAAACTTTACCAAAGGTGAGGCAGATGTTTTGAGAAAGGCAATGGGGAAAAAGATTTTGTCTATGTTGGCAGAGTTGAAACCAAAGTTTTTAGCAGGAGGAGCAGAAAACGGACATGCCGAAGATAAACTGAATAAAATCTGGAAGGATTGGGAGGCATTTGCAGCTTATGCATTTAATAAATCTCACTCTACATGCTATGCTTGGATTGCATTTCAGACGGCTTATTTAAAAGCACATTATCCAGCAGAATACATGGCGTCTGTTCTTTCCAATAACATGAACGACATAAAATCTGTTTCTTTCTTTATGGAAGAATGCCAGAGAATGGGTATCGAAGTTTTGGGGCCAGATGTAAACGAATCGTATTATAAATTTGCAGTAAACGAAAGAGGAGCAATTCGTTTTGGAATGGGAGCAGTGAAAGGAGTAGGGGAAGGAGCAGTAGAATCCATTATTAAAACAAGAAAAGAAGAAGGGAAATATACTTCCATCTTCGATTTAACTTCGAAAATTGACTTGAGAGCAGCTAATAAAAGAGCGTTAGAGTCTTTGGCAATATCTGGAGGATTTGATTCTTTTGGAGATATTCATAGAGCACAATATGTCACACCAGATATTTCTGGAAGAACGGTAGTTGAGACAGCTGTAAAATATGGAAATGCAGTTTCTGAGGCTAAAAACAGTAACCAACAATCTATGTTTGGTGGAGATGGAGATGGAGAAGAAATTCCAGAACCAATCATTCCAATGTGTGAAGAATGGGGAAGTATTGCTACATTAAACAAAGAAAAAGAACTCGTAGGGATATTTATTTCTGGACATCCTTTGGATGATTTTAAATTTGAAATAAATAATTTTTGCAGTGGGAAAGTAGAAATGCTAAACCAAATGATAGCTCACATGGGCAAAGAGCTTTCTATGGCTTGTATTATTAATGATGTAGAACACAGAGTTGCTAAAAACGGAAATCCATTTGGTATTTTTAACTTAGAGGATTATGATGGGACATACAGGATGTTTATGTTCAAAGACGAGTATTTGAAATTCAAACACTATTTGGTAAACGGAAATTTCATTCACGTTAGAGGAAGGATTAACGAAAAAAGATGGGGAGATCACGCTCCAGTTTTCAATATTAATTCCATGGAATTGTTAACAGAAATTAGAGACAAACTGAGTAAATCCATTACTCTAACAATCCCTATTCGTAAAGTAACGAATGAGTTTGTGGATTCTATTCTAGAATTGGTAGAGGGAGAGGCAGAAGACGAAAAAGGAAATTGTAAACTAAAAGTGATCGTAACGGACGAAGAAAAAACTGAAATTAATCTCTTTTCTCGAAAACTAAAAGTGAAAGTTACCAATGATTTTCTTAGTGAATTAGATGAAATGGAAGGAGTAAGGTATAAATTGAATTAGATTTTGGACTTTTTGTAAGGAATTATAAAAAATACGACATACATTTATGTCAAGATGACAGAATAGTTCGTTTGGTACTTTTTTTGAAGTATTAGAATTAAGAAAATAAAACAGTAACAATATAAAAAATATAGAAATGGCATTAGAATTAACAGCAGCAAACTTTGAAGAAACAATTAACTCAGGAAAGCCAGTTATGGTTGATTTTTGGGCACAATGGTGTGGACCATGTAGAATGGTAGGACCATTGGTAGAAGAATTGGCAAACGAATACACAGAAAAAGCTTTAGTAGGAAAAGTAGATGTGGATACAAATCAAGATATTGCAGCAAAATACGGAGTAAGAAATATCCCTACAATCTTGTTTTTCAAAAATGGAGAAGTTGTAGATAAATCAGTTGGAGCTGTACCAAAAGCGCAATTGGCAGAAAAATTGGATGCTTTAGTATAATAGGATTAATAAAGTATAAAAAAGGGAGTATGAATTTCATACTCCCTTTTTTTTGTGCTAAAAATTAAGCTATTTAATTTAAAATACGATACTCACTTGGACTAACGCCTGTTTTATTTTTAAATAATTTACTAAAATGTTGAGGATATTCAAACCCTAAATCAAATGCAACTTCACTTATATTAGAGGAGGAATTGAGTAAAACAGTTTTCGCTTTTTCAATAATATATGAGTGAATGTGATCTTTCGCACTTCTATTTGTTTCAATCTTTAACAAATCACTTAGGTACGGTCCGGAAATATTTAGAGCTTTTCCACATTGAGTTAAAGTAGGTATTCCTTTTTCTTTCAGATCTTCTGAAGAAAAATAACTATTCAGGTATTCTTCAAACTGAACCACATAATCTTTGTTGACATTAGTTCTAGTATAGAACTGACGATCGTAGTACCGTTCACTATACTTAAGGAGAGCTTCAATGTTATGAATAATTAAGTCTTGTGAGTGCTTGTCTAAATTTTGATTCATCTCAGTTTCAATATTATCCACCATTTCTATCAAAAACTGTTTTTCTTTTTGAGATAAATGAAGCGCCTCATTGGCTTCATAATTAAAGAAACTAAATTCTTTTATGCTTTTACCAAGAGCTGATTTTCTGATTAAATCAGGATGAAATAGAATATTCCACCCAGAATCGTCCAACTCTTCAATAGGATCTTCAAATGAAACGACTTGATTGGGAGCTAAAAAAACAAGGGTTCCGTCCTCAAAATCATAGCTATTCTTACCGTATTTAAAAGAATTCCCTTTCGTTTTTCCTTTCATAGAAAGGAGATATAAATCACTAGTCACTTTAAAAGAACTGATATCGAAATCGCCTTTTGGCCATTTCCTAATAACGGTAATTAATGGATGTACTGGTTTGATTCCAAATAATTTGTTTACTTCGGAAACACTTTTTATATGAAAAAAATTGGTCATTATAAATGGTTTTAAACTAATGCTTCACAAAATAAATCTTCTGAAAACACTGTTTTTTAATCTTATTTTCTTGTATACTTAGAGTGTTTAGTCTTAGAATGTTTTCATCATCCTCTAGATCAAAGTTAACAAGTAATTTGAGAAACTGGAGTCGAATTTCCGACACCAGTTTTAGTCCATATTTCTTGTACTTTATATTTCTTTTGAATACTTCTACCCTAACTAAGGAGTATTTAAACCATTCAAACTATTGAATGGTCTTATCTTTTTTAAGCTCTTTACCTGTCACATAAGCTAAGAAAATGGTTAACAAACCTCTTATACTATCTCCTATCAAGCCATCAATTTGGCCTAATTTACAATAGGAAAGTACTCCGAAAAGGACAAAAATTGCTCCAACAATTATTGCAATTGTAGTTCCTGCTTGTTTTCCTTTTAAGATCCATATAATACTTAAAAACAAAAGAGTAGTAAGTAATAATAAATAACCCCCAATGATTATCCCAAGAATATCTAACTCACTAGAATAAGTGATTTCAAAAATATTTTCTAAGGCATTTTGGAAGCTAAACAACACGTTCATTCCTATTAATAATTCAAAAATTGCTTGTATCACTAATAATACGATTAATATCTTTCCTGTTAATTTTAAGTTTTTCATAATTTTAATTATACGGTTTCATTTTTTATTATTTACCAACTACTTGTCCAAACATTTTGCCGACCATATTCAATACTTTTTTTCGTGATAAATACTTAGATAGAGCATAGTTTCTTCGGTTACTCCTCCCAGCAATGTGGTAAATTTTGCCTTTCTCATATGCATCTAAACATTCTTTAGCAACCTCTTCACTCGTTTGAAACGAGACAGAAGATGTTCTTTTTTTTGCTATTTTTTGTACTTCTATATCTTTTTCGGTAGCAACAGCCATAAATTGACTTTGTGTTCCTCCTGGGCATAAGGCCATGACATGAATTCCCTTTTCTCTGCATTCATAATTTAGAGCTTCACTAAACATAAGAACATAAGCTTTGGTAGAAGAATATACATTTCCATAAGGAATTGGGACAAAAGAAGCCGTAGACCCTACATTGATTATTCCTCCATTTTTTCTTTTTTCCATATCTGTGACATACAAATGACATAATTCAGTTAAGGTGGTGATGTTAAGTTGAATCATTTTATTGTAGTCTTGCAGATCAAAATCAGTGAACTCTCCCCACCTTCCATAACCTGCATTGTTAATTAATAAGTCCACTTGTAAATTCGCATTATTTATTTCCGAATGTAATTTTTCTGCAGATCCAGAAACGCTTAAATCGGAAGTAAAAACGTGAGCTTCTTTTCCTTTTTTTCGTATTAACTCAGCTAACCCATTTAGTTTTTCGGTACTTCTAGCTACCAAAATTAAATTAGCTCCTCTTCCACATAAATCATGTGCCATAGCCATTCCAATTCCTGAAGAAGCTCCAGTAATCAAGACTGTTTTGTTTGTGTATGTTTTCATAATTTTTTTTAATGTTTATAATTTAATATTTTACTCCAGTTAAATTTTCGGATAATTCCCAAAGTTTTTTTGAATTCATTTGATTATGCGACATTTTATTCGATTTGACAATTACAGGAAAACCTCTCCATTCAAATAAGTTTTTTGGACCAAAATAATCACCTGATCTAGCTTGAAGATCTGTTGTCGCTCTTAATGTAGGCAATGTTCCCATTTCTACTTTTTGACCTAATACTCCTCCTAAGAGCTTTGCCATACCTAGGTGTCTTCCTAAATCGGTATTCGTTCCACCAGGATGGGCAACAGTGAACATTGGTGCATCCTCATTCCCTTCATACTTCCTTACGAGTTCATAGATGAAATATAAATTTGCTAATTTGCTGTCCGCATATGCTTTAAAGGTTTTATATTTTCTAGACTCCCAATTGATATCCTCAAAATCTATGTCTCCAGATTTATGTCCAAGACTGCTTGTTGCGACTACTCTAGAGTTTTTAGTGTCTAATAATAGAGGCATTAAATGACCTGTCAATGCAAAATGCCCAAAATGATTGGTTCCCATTTGCATTTCAAAACCATCTTCTGTTTTTGAATAAGGGCACATCATTACTCCCGCGTTATTGATTAAAACATCTAATTTATCATAATCAGCCACAAATCCATCTGCAAAAGATTGTATAGACTTTAAACTACTTAAGTCTAAATTTCTTACTTCAATTTTTGCATTAGGAAATTCTTCTTTAATTTTTTTTGTTTCGATTTCTCCTTTATCTACATTTCTTACCGCCATTATAATTTTAGTGCCTTTACTGGTAAGTACTTTTGCAGCTTGTCTTCCCAAACCACTAGACGAACCAGTAATGATTATTGTTTTATTTTTTTGACTTGGTATAGCTTCGTTATTCCATTTTGAACTTGACATAGTATTTTTTATTTAAGTGTAAAAAACTAATTAATAGTGTTTTTGCTTTTTTTAATGATTTATTCATCAGATTATAATGTTTGGTCATAAAGATATGACCAAGTAATCCCGTCATTTTTTCGTAATGGATAAGATGTGTCCCTTTCCCATTTTTCAAATTCAAGAAATTTTGTTCTCACCACTCCAGGCGGTCCATTTATTTTTACACTACAAAAATCAGCATTACAGCTTTAGTAACTTTAATCAATTCGCAGAATAATGAATACATTTCAAGGAATCTAAAAAAACAAGCAAACAAAAAGGAAGATAAACTTTATGCTATTTTTATTTATTTATTCCTTTTTAGAAAGTATAATCCTCCCGTTAAAGATATTAGCCAGAGAAAGAACTCTATATAGTTGGGGTTACTGTTGTAGCCAAAAAGTCCTTTCATAAACACACCAATACTTCCTTTATCATGAAGACTATGATAGGAAATCTCTTTGATTTCATTGTAAGTATAAAAAATAGAAGAACTTTTATCTTCTGAAATTGGCGTAAGAATATTCCAAACTCTTGAGACACTATCTTCGTCTAAGTTACCAGATTTAACCAAAAACTCTTCTATTTCGTGAGTTCCGTAAGCTATCATTCCTGCTGCAAAGAAAATCAACAAGGCAGAAGTAAAATTGAAAAATGTTTTCAAGTTTATTTTTTTTCCTCTCCAGAATATTAACACACCAACTAATAAGGCTGCTAATATACCTCCAAAAAAACCTAGAAAAGAAAATGTATCAGACTGATTGGAACCAATTAAAATCAGAGCAGTTTCAAATCCTTCGCGAACAATAGCAAAGAAAACAAGTAAAAATATACCCGTAAGACTTGCTTTTTGAAGTGATTTTATAGCTTTAGATTCTAAGTTTTGTTTAATATTTATGTTCTTATTCATCCATAGAATCATATAGAATAAAAATCCTGCAGCTAAATACATGAGTCCAGCTTCAAATAATTTCTCATACTCATTACTATTTATTATTTCTTTTATATAAATTAGTAAATAGGCTAATACAACACTTGTTATCAATCCTACTCCAACAGCTTTCCATAAAATGTTAATGGCTTTTTTCTGATTAGTTTTTACAAATAGGGTGAATAAAATACCTACAATTAATGCAGCTTCTAAGGTTTCTCTAAATGAGATAATAAATTCTTTCATACTATTTTTTTCAAAACTAATAAATTAATAAATAAAAAAGCTGTTATTCTTATTTATTCTAAATAAGAATTATATATATTTGCAAAGTGATACGAATTCACAATTTAATATTTATAAAAAAACAGAAAATGAAAAAAATTATTTTTGCCTTAATGGCAACTAGTATTATGATGGTATCTTGTAAAAAAGATGAACCCGAAACAGCAGGACCATCACCAATAGAAATTGTACTCCCTAGCAGTTATAATTTTGATAACGTAAGTTATGGAGGGCAAACTGCCAGATTAGATATGTTAGAAGCAATGACAGCAGAGTTAAAAAAAGCCAATGCAGGAACACAAGTAGATTCCTCTTTATTGGCAAGAATGTATTCTAATTCAGGAAACCCTTTTGGTGATGCTGTATTGGATGGAAGTGGAAAGCAACTAAAAAATAAAACATATAGCAGTGTTGGAGCTTTTAATTTCAGTTATTTTGAGTACTTAATGAAAAGGCAAGGAGATATTAGTCAGTTTGCAGGAAATACTTGGAGTGCAGGAAATGCAGGAGTTGCAACAAGTGGAACTAAATCTTACTTTTTTGATGAAAACGGAGTAGAATATACTCAGATAATAGAAAAAGGATTGATGGGAGCCGTATTTTATTACAACATTGCAGAAGTATATACAAGACCAGGTAAAATAGGAGCCTCTGTAGATAATACAACGGTTACTCCTGGAGAAGGAACTGATATGGAACACCATTGGGATGAGGCTTTTGGATATTTTGGAGCACCAATAGATTTTACTTCTAGTGTTACAGCTAATGCAAGATACCATGCGAAGTATTCTCAAAAAGGACAAGCTGCAGGGTTAGAAACTACGGATAAAGTAATGAATCAATTCATAAAAGGAAGGTACGGAATTACTAATAAAAATTATAATTACCGTGACCAAGCTGCTACTCAGTTAAGAGTAGAGTATGAAAAAATATTAGTAACAACAGCTATTCATTATTTGAATTCTGCTAAATCTAATTTTTCAGATAATGCATTAAGAAACCATGCCTTGTCAGAATCGTATGCTTTTATATTTTCATTGGCTTACAATTCAGATAAAGTAATTTCTAACACTGATTTTGATTTGGTAAAAAGCTATTTTGAAGTAGCTGCAGGACCAACAACTGTTCCTAGCTTTCTTGCTATAACGGTTGCAGACATTAATTCAGCTATCGATAAACTAAGTTCAGTTTATAGTTTGGATGCAGTAAAAGGGAGTTTGTAAAATAGAATTAATAATAAAAAGGGGAGTGTTAAAAATACTCCCCTTTTTTTCAATTTAAGAAAGAATGAGAAGTTATAGAATTGCATTACTGATGTTGTTAAGTTTATTTGTTTTGTCTTGTAAAAAAGACAAAGATGAAACGACACCAGAATTTGATAAAAATCAATTATTAACCAACTATGGAACCAACTTAATTGTTCCAACTTATGAAAGGTTAGATGAGTCTGTTTATTTATTAGAGGTGAAAGTCAATGATTTTATTTCGGTCTCTAATCAATCAAATTTACTGGCGTTACGTTCGCAATTTTTATCTACTTATGAAGCCTGGCAAAGTTGCAGTTTTATGCATTTTGGTCCTTCAGATAACTATACTTTAAAACAAGTTTTTAATACCTACCCAGTAGACACTTCGTTAATTAACACTAATATTTCTTCAGGAACTTATGTACTTGGAGCAGCCTCAAACACAGTCGCAATTGGATTGCCAGCTTTAGATTTTTTATTGTTCCCAAACAAAGATTTAGCAATAGCTTTATCAAGAATAAACGGAGTTAATTCTGTGAATAAAAAACAATATATAAAAAATGTTGTTCTGCAACTAAAAGCAGCAATAACTTCCACTTTATCTTCTTGGCGTACTGGTCATTTATCTACTTTTATTAGTTCTAACGGAAATTCGCAAGGTAGTTCATTGAGCGAAATAGTGAATGCCATTAATCTTGATTTCGAAAAATTCACTAGAGATGGAAAAATAGGAATCCCTTTAGGAGTAAGAAGTTTGGGAACACCAATTCCATCAAAAACAGAAGCATTTTATAGCAAATATTCTTTGGTTTTATTTAAAGAATCAATTCAGCAATTAAAACAATATTTTAATGGGGAAAGTTCTTCAAACATTGGTTTGGATGATTACCTCAATCATTTGAATGATAACAATAGAACAGCAAGATTGTCGACAAGAATCAACTCTCAGTTTGATATAATTATTCAAAAAGCAAATTTAATTACAAATCCTATTTCTATTGCAGTTATTTCGGAGCAAGCCAATGTGCAAAAACTTTATGATGAGTTGCAAAAAATAATTGTGTTACTTAAAGTAGATTTGTCTTCCGCTTTATCTATCCTTATTACTTACCAGGATAATGATGGAGATTAAGAAATTTGAAATCAATAAACGACATATTATTTAGTCCTAAAAAATATTACACCTTAGTATTCTTTAGAGTGATTTTTGGGATAGTAACGCTTGTTAGTTCGGTTCGTTTTTTATTAAAAGGATGGGTAAATGAATTGTTTTTAGAACCCTCTTTTCATTTTAAATATTATGGATTTGATTGGATTAAAGAGTTAGGCATAGTAGAAATGTATTCCCTTTTTGGACTCATGATTGTGTGTTCTATTTTCATTGCCATTGGTTTTTTATATCGATTTGCCATTGTGTTATTCTTTTTGCTATTCAGCTATTTCGAATTAATAGATTTAACTAATTATCTTAATCATTACTACTTCGTAAGTTTAATGGCTTTTGTTCTTGTTTTTTTGCCCGCAAATTGCAATTTTTCTCTAGATGCTAAGTTCCAACTTGTAAAAAGAAGACAGCTAATACCTGCATGGACCATAGGTATAATTGTTTTGCAGTTATCAATAGTTTATTTCTATGCAGGAATAGCAAAATTAAATTACGATTGGCTGATAGAAGCAAACCCACTTAAGATTTGGTTAGCTCCACATTCCAATTTACCTATAATTGGTCAATATATGGATCAGCCAATCACAGCTTATTTATTTAGTTGGGGAGGAGCAATTTTTGATTTGAGTGTGCCTTTTTTATTACTATTCAAAAAAACAAGATGGATAGGGTATACTCTAGTAGTAGTTTTTCATTCTGTTACTTCTATCTTGTTTCCAATAGGAGTTTTTCCATTTGTAATGATAGCATGCACCTTGGTTTTCTTTTCTCAAGATTTTCACAAAAAAATAATAAGTTATTTTGCAAATACAGAGGATCAAATAGATATAAAAAATGCAAGTAATAAAGTGAAAAACAAATCGGTAGTATTTTTGTTTTTGTCTGTTTTTGTTATTTTTCAATTGTTATTTCCATTACGGTATTTACTTTATAATAATGATTTGTTTTATACAGAACAAGGTTATCGTTTTTCATGGAGAGTAATGTTGATGGAGAAAGTAGGGTATGCAAATTTTAAAATTCACCCATTTAGTGACTCCCGAAGTATAACAATAGATAATAGAGATTACTTGACTCCACAGCAAGAAAAGATGCTGAGTACTCAGCCCGATTTTATTTTACAATACGCCCATTATTTGGGAGAAATTTATAGCAATCAATATGAAGAGCAGGTAGAGGTAAAGGCAGATATTTTTGTAACAATAAATGGATGTCCAAGTCAGAGATATGTGAAAAAAGACTTAGATTTGATGCAAATAAAAAACGACTTAAAACCAATAGATTGGCTTGAAGAATATAAGTAAATATAGCATATCAATAACTTTAATTTTATTAGGATTAAGCAGCTTTGGACAAAAAACTTGTGTGCAGGTATTTTCCTTGATTGATAGTTTACCAATAGTAAAAGTACTAATTATAAATACATTGAATGAAAAACAGTTTTCTACATCTACTAACGGAGAAGTGTGTTTTGATTCGGATACTTCCTTTTATATGGCATTTAGTAAAAATGGCTTTTTTGAGAAAGTTAGTTTTATTAAAAAAAACAGTCTAAATAAAATCTATTTATTACCTACTAATATTTATTTAAATGATTTTGTTGTGCAAGAAAAGTTAGATAAATTTTCTCTTAATAAAATTCAATTATATAAAAATGAAGATATGTTTGTGTATCACGCAAAGAAATCAGAAAAAATAATACTAGAAAAGCAAGAGGTTAATAAATCGACTAACAACACTAGGCAGGTTTATGGATTAATTTCAGGATTGAATTCCATACAAACTTCATCCAGTGGGATTGGAACAGAAATAGGAGTGAGGGGATTAAGTTCTGAACGTTCGTCCAACTTAAATATTCGTCAAAATGGATATGATATAAGTGCTGATGCCTTGGGTTATCCAGATGCATATTATGTGCCTCCAGTTCATACAATTAGTGTCATAGAATCGGTAAGAGGAGCAGGAGCTTTGCAATATGGGACACAGTTTGGAGGAATGATAAATTACAAGCTAAAAACCTGTGATTTCTTGAAAGATAGTTTTTCTCTAGAGCTAAATCAGACAGTGGGAAGTTTTAATTTTTCCAATTCTTTGGTAGCTGTTCAAGGGAAGAAAGGAAAAATATCTTTTTATGCTAATTTCATTTATAAAAAAGGAGACGATTGGAAACGAAATTCAGCCTTTAATTCCAAAAATATATACGCTACATTGAATTATAAAATTAATTCAAAAATAGATTTGATATTTGATTATACTCATTACTATTATTTAGCTCAGCAACCCGGAGGACTCACTGATGCCATGTATAAAGATGATTACTTACAATCCATAAGAGATAGGAATTGGTTTTCAGTCTCGTGGAATTTACCAAGTGCAACATTTACGTATAAAAAAAATTCAAAACTAGAATTTCAATCTAAGACGTTTGCATTAATTGCAAATAGAAAAGCATTAGGTTTTTTAGGTAATATAACTCGGCTAGATCCCTTAGGGAATAGAGAAATGTTAGAGGATATTTATCAAAATATTGGGAACGAAACCAAAGTGATAAAGAGGTATGAGATTAAAAAAAGGATGAATATTCTTATTGCAGGTTTAAGAGTTTTTAAAGGAAATACAACTAAAAGCCAAGGAGAATCAGATGCAGGATATGGGCCAATTTTTGAATATAATAACCCAGAATTATTAGAAGGTTCGGAATACGTTTTTCCTAGTTTAAATACCGCCCTATTTGTTGAGAATATGTTTTATTTTACCGATAAAATAAGTCTAATAACAGGATTAAGAGGGGAAATTATTTCTACTGAAGCCAATGGTTACTACAGATTAATTACTAAAGATTTGGCAGGTAATGTCTTATTGGATAAAACGATAGAGGAGCAAAAAGAGAATAGGCGTTCGTTTGTGCTTTTTTCGGGCGGGCTAAGTTATGAGCACAATCAAAATACTCAGGTATACACAAATTTTTCACAAAACTATAGAGCGATTAATTTTAATGATTTGAGAATATCTAACCCTAATTTTAGAGTGGATCCAGACTTGAAAGATGAAACAGGATTTAATTGGGATTTAGGAATAAGAGGAGACTACAAAGGACTTATTACTTATGATGTTAGTTTGTTTTATTTGCAATATAATAACCGCATAGGATTTAGTTTAAAAGCAGATAGCTTGCTTTTTAATACGTATAGATTTAGATCTAATATTTCTAAATCAAGAAACATAGGACTAGAGAGTTTGTTACAGTTTGATATATTGAAATTAATGAAAATTAAAAAGTCAAAAATAGCACTACTAAGTTTCTTAAATGTTAGTCTAGTTGATGGGAAGTATATTGATTCTGAAGAAAAAGCTTTTGAGAATAAAAAAGTAGAATTTGTTCCAAATATTATTGTTAGAACTGGGATAACAATAAGGGTTAAAGAATTTTCTTTAAGTTACCAGTATAACTTTGTGAGTAGTCAATTTACGGATGCTACAAATTCTGAATTCGCTTCCAATGCAATATCTGGAGTAATACCAAGCTATTCTGTGAGTGATATTTCTACCTCTTATCTATTCAATAGATTAGAGGTTTCTGCAACAATTGAAAACGTATTTAATCAAAAATATTTTAATAAAAGAGCAGTAGGTTATCCTGGACCAGGAATAATTGCTTCTCCACCTTTAGCATTTTATTTTTCTATCGGTATTAAGTTGTAAGGGTCTGCGAATTGATTTATATTTACTTTAGTAAAAATAACTATGAAACTTACAAAAGACTCTTTAGCACATTTTGGAAATCTTGAATTACTTGCCAAGCAAGTAGTAGAGGGTTTTATCACTGGATTACACAAGAGTCCGTTCCATGGTTTTTCAGTTGAGTTTGCTGAGCATAGGTTGTATAACAAAGGAGAATCTACCAAACACATAGATTGGAAATTATACGCAAGGACTGATAAGCTATTCGTAAAACGATACGAGGAAGAAACCAATCTGAGGTGTCAATTTATGCTAGATGTTTCCTCTTCCATGCATTTTCCAAAATCGGAAAATGAACTCAATAAATTAGAACTTTCCGTATTTGCTATCGCTTCGTTAATGGAGTTATTGAAGAAACAAAGAGATGCGGTTGGGTTGTCTTTATTTTCGGATGGATTTAAGTTAGAGACACCAGCCAAAACAAACATGGCTCATCAGAGGTACGTGTATTCTGAATTGGAAAAGTTATTACAAAAACAAAATCAAATTACAGGGGAATCCACTCAGATTGTGGATGCTATTCATCATTTTGCCGAGAAAATCCATAAACGTTCTATGGTTTTTATCTTTAGTGATATGTTTGATGGCGATTTACTAAAGGACGAAGATTCTTTTTCTGCACTTCAGCATTTACGACACAAAAAGCATGATGTAGTTTTGTTTCATACCTACGATAAATCCAAGGAGTTGGAGTTTGAATATGAAAACAGACCGTATGTATTTGTAGACATGGAAACGGGAGAAGAAATGAAACTAAACCCAAGCCAAGTAAGGGAAAAATATAAAGAAGAAGTGGGTAACTACCACAATAAATTGAAGTTAAAGTGCGGACAATACCAAATAGATTATGTTCCTGCTGATATTAATGAAGGAGTTTATCCTATTTTATTGGAGTATATGATTAAAAGAGATAAAATGAGGTAGATCTTAATTGATAAAAGAGAAAATTACAATGAGGAAAGTACTAGAAGAAGGTTATGGATTTTTATTCGAGTCAGAATTGATGGATGAAATAGTGGTGAATGGGGTTTTGAGAAAATACCCAAAAGGCGAAGTGATTATAGACTATCATGAAACAATTAAAACTATTCCTTTATTAATAGAAGGGGCTATAAAAATATTGAGGCAAGATGAAAAAGGAGATGAATTGGCCTTGTATTATTTGGAAAGAGGAGATACCTGTTCTATGACTTTAAATTGCTGTATGGGTTCGCAAAAAAGTGAAATTCGAGCGATAGTAGAAACTGATACAACATTTATAAGTGTTCCAGTTCAAAAAATGAAGGACTGGATGAAGAAATACGATTCTTGGATGGCCTTTGTGTTTGAAAGTTATAACAATAGATTCAATGAATTATTGGATTCAATCGATAGTCTGGCTTTCCATAATATGCACGAAAGGTTGCATAAATATTTAAAAAACAAAACTTTAGTTACCAAATCTACAGAGCTCAATTTATCGCACCAAGATATTGCTTATGATATGAATACCTCGCGTGTGGTAGTCTCTCGGTTGCTAAAAAGTTTAGAAAATGAAAATCTAATAAAATTAGGAAGAAACAGAATTCAGGTTTTGGATTTTGATGCGAATTAAATACAGTATAGTGTAACATAAGTTGCAGCTTCATCTCCAAATTATTTCTTAATTCGTTCTTTCAAACACAAAAGGTAAATGGAAATATTGGGATATATTGGTGCTTTACTTGTCGGAATAATCTTAGGCTTAATTGGCGGAGGAGGTTCTATTTTAACAGTGCCTATTTTTGTCTATATTTTGGGAATTAGTCCCGTAATTTCTGCTGCATATTCTTTATTTGTTGTTGGTTCTGTTTCATTTGTGGGTGCTTTAAGAAATGCTCAAAAAGGAATGGTAGATTTCAAAACAGGAATTATTTTTTCTTTCCCTGCATTCATTTCAGTTTATCTGACAAGAAAATTTATCGTGCCTGCAATCCCAGATGAGTTATTTAAACTGGGTGATTTTGTTGTTACAAAAAATGTGGGTTTAATGGTCTTTTTTGCTATAGTTATGATTCTTGCGTCTTACTCTATGATAAAAGGGAGGAAAGAAAACCCAGAGAAACAAAAAGCAAATTTTTATTACTTGCGAATAGTAATCCAAGGACTTGGGGTAGGATTAGTCTCAGGATTGGTTGGTGCAGGAGGAGGGTTTTTAATTATTCCATCCTTGGTATTGTTGGCTAAACTACCAATGAAAAAAGCAGTAGCCACTTCCTTAATGATTATTGCCATGAATTCATTAATTGGGTTTTTAGGTGATGTTCAAAACATAGAGATAGATTGGATTTTCTTGTTTTCGTTTACGTCTATAGCTATAGTAGGTATATTTATAGGAATGTATTTGAATAAATTTATTGATGGTAAAAAATTGAAAAAAGGATTTGGATGGTTCGTTTTGGCCATGGGGATTTATATAGTATTGAAAGAAATACTTTAATAAAGAAATGTTAATTTTATAAAAAAAAGAATGAAAGTAGAACAAATATATACAGGTTGTTTAGCTCAAGGAGCTTATTACATTGAGAGTGAAGGGGAAGTTGCAATTATTGATCCACTAAGAGAAGTTCAAACTTATTTGGATAAAGTAGAATCTGACGGAGGAAAAATCAAATATATTTTTGAAACACATTTTCATGCAGATTTTGTTTCTGGTCACGTAACCTTATCCGAGAAGTCGGGTGCTCCAATTGTATTTGGACCAAATGCCAGTACAGAGTTTGAATCAATTACGGCAACAGATAATCAAGAATTTAAATTAGGGAATGTTACCATAAAAGTATTGCATACTCCAGGACATACTATGGAGAGTACTTGTTATTTGTTGTTGGATGACAATGGAAAAGAGCATTCTTTGTTCAGTGGAGATACTTTGTTTCTGGGAGATGTTGGAAGACCAGATTTAGCTCAAAAAGCGGCCAGTATTACCCAAGAAGATTTGGCAGGAATTCTATTTGATAGTTTAAGAAATAAGATTATGACTTTGCCAGATGAAACTGTGGTTTACCCTGGTCACGGAGCAGGAAGTGCTTGTGGAAAAAACATGAGTAAAGAAACGGTAGGTAGTATTGGAGAGCAAAAAGAAATAAATTATGCTTTGCGTGCTGACATGACCAAAGAAGAATTTATAAAAGAAGTAACGGATGGTTTAGCACCTCCTCCCGCTTATTTTCCAATGAATGTAATGATGAATAAAAGCGGGTATCAAAGCATAGATAAAGTGATAGAAAAAGGGAAAACAGGATTGTCTCCTACTGCTTTGGAAGCTGCTGCAAATGAAACGGAAGCAATTATACTTGATGTTCGTCACCAAAGTGAATTTGTAAAAGGACATATTCCTAATTCTATTTTTATAGGAATAGATGGAGGATTTGCACCTTGGGTAGGAACTTTGATAAAAGACGTGAAACAACCAATTATATTAATTACTCCTGTAGGAAGGTTAGAAGAAACAATAGTAAGATTATCTAGAGTAGGTTTTGATAATGTTTTGGGGTATTTAGAAGGAGGGTTTAATACCTGGAAAGCAGAGGGAAGAGAAGTGGGAACAATTCCTACAATAAGCGCTCAGGAGTTTGCTGAATTAGCTAAGAAGGAAGGATTACACGTGTTGGATGTAAGAAAAGAGTCGGAGTACCTTTCTGAGCATGTAAAGGGAGCGGAGAATACTCCACTAGATGCTATTAATGAGTATTTATCAGAATTCAAAACTGAGGGAGTTAATTATACACATTGCGCAGGAGGATATCGCTCTGTAATTGCAAACTCTATTCTTAAATCAAGAGGAGTTCACAATGTAATTGACGTACTTGGAGGATTTGGCGCGATAAAAACCACAAACATAGAAAAAATAGCATTTGTTTGCCCAACAACATTATAACGGAATCAACCATGAAATTTATAAGAGAAAATACACAGCTTTTTTTAATTGCATCTTTGCTTTTAGGATTGGCGCCATTTTCACCAGAACCTCACATTTGGGGAAAGTTGCAATGGATAATAGGAGGAGCAGAAGGAATGAAAATGATGGATTGGTTTGATTTTTTAATGCACGGAACTCCATGGATATTATTAACCTTATCACTGTTGTTGAAATTAAAACTTGAGTATAAAAAAGGGACTAAGAAATAATTTCTATTGCCTTTTTTATACTCGTATCTCAATATTTAAGTGTGAAATAGTTATTTATTTTAGAACGAAATAGAGCTTAATCTAATACCTCAGGAGCACCTGCTTCCTCTAGTGACTTTCCTAAAACTTTAATCTTCTCAAAGTAGCTGTCCATTTTTGGTTGAAGTTGATTAAACAGTGTCTCAGCTATCGTGAAACTTTGCATGTGTAATTCTGTTGGCCCATACGAATTATTAGGACCTCTGGCTTTCCACAATCTACTGCTAATGGATACTTCATTCTTTTCACCTACTTGATCTTTTGCTGGACTTCCATTCAGTTCTTTTTTAAGCTGTTTCATGTTGTTTATTAAGGCATAAACGTCTTTGGTAAGAATAGTATTCTCAGTTTTCACATAACTCAAGTTTTTTTGGTAAGCCGACAATCTTTTATTTGCTTTCGTAAACAAATGAGTGTAAGTATTCACTTTTTTGGTTAGCTCCACAATTGATTGGCTATAAACTTCGTGTTTGTCAGCTATAGGATTTGTTAACATACCTTTTCTGATTCGTTCCACTTCAAAACTTTTAGGTCCTGCCAGTAACTTCAATTCTCCATCTATTCTTTTGTAAAGAGTAACACTGTAAGTTCCTGGTTTTGCTTGTTTGTAAATATCTCTACTTCTTGATCCGATAGAAACAGTAGGTGTTTTGGTCATTAATCCCCAACTCACACTATGAACTCCTTTTTTTAATGGACCAGTAATTTGATCCATAGTTTCTCCATCACTGTTTTTGATTACCAAAATAGCATTGGATTTTATTTCCTGTAATTCTGCATCATACGCTTCCCATCCAGGAAAAGGAATGTCTTTAGTTTTTCTTGATTCTAAAATCAAAAAAAGTTCTTTTAGCTCTTTCTTCTTGATATCGGTTTCTCTGGCTAAAGACTTTATATCTTGTTCCAGAATACTCTGCGGAGTTTTATATCCTGCATCAGCCAGTTTTTGTATCACAGAATAATCTACTTTATCGGGTAGTTCAGATTTTTGTCTTTTTTCTTTTAATGAAAGGTGACTTTCCTTTAAATAATAAGAAATTACAGCTCCGTAAGGAGGATTTTTGGCAAAATAATTGGCTCCACCACCAGAGCTTGTTCCTCCTCTCATTGGATTGTATAACAATGCTTTTCTTGGTTTAAACAATAAAGCATCTTTAGAAATAGATTCTTCTGATATTTCTCTCAAAGCACTATAATCATCTAAGACATAAAAACCTCTTCCAAAAGTGGCAAGGACTAAATCACTTTCTCTTTTTTGAATAGCTAAATCCCTCACTGGGATTGTAGGTAAACCATTTGAGAATTTATGCCATTGTTGACCTTTATTTATACTGATGTAAACACCATATTCTGTTCCTAAAAACAATAAATTTGGGTTAACGTGATCTTGTACAATTCTCCAAGTTATTGTCCCTTTAGGAAGGCCTTTTGTAATAGAAACCCAACTTGTCCCTCCGTTTGTAGTTTTATAAATGTAAGGCATGTAATCTCCATATTTATGATTGTCTAGCACTACAAAAGCAGTTTTTTCATCAAATAAATCAGCTTTTATATCATTTACAAAAGCAGATGAAGGAGCTTGTGGTAATTTATCTACCGTCATTTTTATCCAGTTTTTTCCACCATCTTTTGTGAATTGAATAATTCCATCATCCGTACCGGCATATAAAACATCCTCATTTACTTTAGATTCTGCAAGAGAAGTGATCGTATTGTAAGTAGACATGGCATAAACATCCCAAGCATTATCAATACTTTGTACTTTCCCCATTACAGGTAAAGCCATTCTTTCTTGGTCTTTCGTTAAATCTTCTGAAATTCCAGTCCAGCTATCTCCACGATTTTCTGATCGCCATACTTTTTGAGACCCAAAATATAATCTTTTTGGTTCGTGCTGACTAACCAAAATAGGGGAGTCCCAATTGAATCTTAACTTTGGTTCACCTATTCCTGCTTGAGGTTGGATGTAAACAGTTTCTCCATTAGTTCTATCTATTCTATTTATATTTCCTTGTTGCCATTGCGCATAAACAATATTTGGATTGCCCGGTTCTGTGGCTGGTTGGTGACCATCTCCACCTAACACAACTTCCCAATCTGCATTGGAGATTCCATTTCTTCTCACTGTTCTAGAAGGTCCTGTTTGTGTATTGTTATCTTGCGTTCCTCCATAAATATTGTAAAAAGGTTCTGCATCATCTACTGCTAGTTTATAGAATTGTGTAATAGGAAGATTACCTGTAAACTTCCATGTTTCAGAAGCATCAAATGATTCGTAAATCCCTCCATCAGAACCAACCAACATATAGTTTGGATCGTTTTTCTTGAAAGCCAAAGCGTGATTATCAGAATGCTTTTTCTTTTCTTTCATGGTGTAAAATGTCTTTCCTCCATTTTCCGAAATTAACATTCGCACATTCATCAAGTATATTTTATCAAACACATAGGGAGAGGCAACCAATTCTTGATAATAATGCGGGCCAGTTCCACCAGAAATAGTTTCAGACATTTTTTGCCAACTGCCTCCACTGTTGTCACTTTTGTAAACAGCTCCTTTTCTTCTTTCCAATTCTACTGCAGCATATAACACTTTTGGATTCATAGGTGAAATTGCTAATCCAATTTTTCCTTTTCTTTCTCCCGAAATACCCTTATTAATTTTATTCCAAGTTTCTCCACCATTTACACTTTTATAAAGTGAAGTTCCTGGACCACCTCCCATAAGCACAGCCACATTTCTATGTCTTTGCCAAGTTGCTGCATATAAAATATCTGGATTAGTAGGGTCAATAACAAGATCGGTTGCTCCAGTCCATTCATTTACCTCTAAGGTGTTTTTCCAAGTTTTGCCGCCATCTATAGTTTTATATAATCCTCTTTCTCCACCAGAACTCCATAAAGGTCCTTGAGAAGCAACCCAAACTATATTTGGATTTGTTGGATGTACAATTATTTTAGAAATATGCTCCGATTTTTTAAGGCCCATATCTTTCCATGTTTTTCCTGCATCTAGGCTGTGATAGACTCCATCACCAATTCCCACGTGTCTTCCCCCTACGTTTTCTCCTGTTCCTAACCAAATAGAAGCATTATTATTTGGATCAATAGTAATGCACCCTGTAGAGTAAAAGGGCATATTTTCTGTAAGTGGAGTCCAAGTTGTTCCTGCGTTTATAGTTTTCCAGACACCTCCAGAACCCACAGCTACATACCATGTATTTTCATTGATTGGATCAATAGCAATGTCTGCTATCCTTCCCGACATGAATGCTGGGCCTATACTTCTGAATTTAAATCCATTCAAAGCAGTTTTAAGAGATGGTTTCTCTTTATTGGTATTGTTTTGTGAAACGACATAACTACATATCAAAACAAGAAGAAAAGCAATTGATATTAATTTAAGGTTTTTCATAAGTTCTAGGATATAGTTTTTGGTTAGCTAAAAATAATAAAACTTTTAATCAGAATTTAATATTTATTAGGATAGTTTGATTACGTATTTTAGGAATACCGAACTTGAGGTTGTATCCTTTATTTTAAAATTAACTAGTGTTCATCGAAAAATAAGATTACATTTAAAAAAAAAGAACTATGCAAAATATTATCACAGGAACAGGTTCGTACATTCCAGAAAAAATTCAAAGAAACGAAGATTTTTTAAAGCAAGACTTTTATAATGAGAGTCAATCCAAAATTCCTAATTCTAATGAAATTATAATAAGTAAATTCAAAGCAATTACTGGAATAGAAGAGAGAAGGTATGTAGATAATAAAATGAAAAATAGTGATATAGGAACTATTGCTGCAGAGAGAGCTATAAAAGATTCAGCCATTGATCCAGAAAAAATTGATTATATCATTGTTGGACATAATTTTGGAGATGTGCGAGATGGATATACTCAATGTGATCTTTTGCCAAGTATTGCTTCGAGAATAAAGTATAATTTGAAAATAAAAAATCCAAATTGCGTGGCTTATGATGTTATTTTTGGGTGTCCAGGATGGCTTCAAGGAGTTATTCAAGCGGATATGTTTATAAAGGCAGGAGAAGCGAAAACTTGTTTGGTGATTGGTTCAGAAACTCTTTCAAGAGTGGTGGATCCCTACGATAGAGACTCTATGATTTATTCGGATGGAGCAGGGGCTTGTATTTTGGAATTAGCAGATGATAATGACAGAGGAATTCTGAGTCATGCAGCTCAATCTTTTACTTTTGAAGAAGCTTATCATTTGTATTATGGTAGTTCTTTTAATCCAGCAGAAGACCAAGGAACTAATTACATAAAAATGCATGGAAGAAAAATTTATGAATTTGCCTTAACCAATGTACCAAACGCTATGAAAATAGCCTTAGATAAGAGTGGAATAGAAATAGAAAGTGTCAATAAGGTATTAATTCATCAAGCAAATGAAAAAATGGATGAAGCAATTATAGAGCGTTTCTATAAATTATACGACAAAGAAATGCCAGAAGGAATTATGCCAATGAGTATTCATAAATTGGG
>Ga0209713_10000504_pt1 | contig 22108 bp, 24 predicted proteins | sample ArcOceMetagenome_3_FD_187444 | JGI IMG/M metagenome (GOLD analysis project Ga0209713, IMG submission 187444) | Marine eukaryotic phytoplankton communities from Arctic Ocean - Arctic Ocean- Svalbard ARC20M Metagenome (SPAdes) (version 2) | ecosystem: Environmental > Aquatic > Marine > Oceanic... | reverse complement strand
CGCCGTGAAAGGGCAGTGTCCTAGGCCACTAGACGAACGGGACGCTATAGCTCTTCAAAGAGTGGGCAGGATAGTATTGATTTTGCTGGATTATGTCAACCGATAATTGGCTTATGATGGGTAATCGTCAGTATTTAATAATTTAAGCCAAGTCAGGGCACCTATATTGACTATTAGGGATTTTTTTGGCCCACCTAGGGGAGAGCAAGAAAAATGAAGCGCACCCCGGGCGAAAGTTAATATTTAGAAATCTGCTGTTATCACTGTCATTATGCTGCAACAATTACTTTGCTCTAACAGCCCAACTGAATTATTCCTAGTTTAACTGTTGCTCATATACGGGTTACGTTGCTGAGTGTTTTAGTCAAGCTGGGCTAAATAATTATCTAAGCGCTCCTTATTAGCCACAAATCCAGTACTTTTTTTCACAGCTGCTGTTTTAATCGCTGCTAAATTCCCTTTTCCTTCTCCGACATTAATGACTCCAACCATGGCCATCATAGCATGCGGCGTGCACTGATATACATAGACGCCGGCTTGGTCAAAGGTCACTGCGATATCTGTACTGATCTCACCATACCAAGGGCTGGCACCTTCTGGGATCATGCCTGCAATCGACGCCGAGTTATGTGCCATATCGGTTGCCACAAAAGTAACAGTATCGCCCATTTGCACCGATAAGACTGCCGGTTCGAATACCATATAACCATCGGCGCCGCTATTTAGCATTTTGACTTGATGTTCAGCGGCATAAATGCTGCCGGGTAATAAAAGTGTGGCTAGCATAATGACGATTGGTAGGCTTGTTTTCATCTTGTTAACTCCGCTAAAAGTAGATTGCTCTTAGGATTAAAATGGAGCGGGAAACCGGATTCGAACCGGCGACCCCGACCTTGGCAAGGTCGTGCTCTACCAACTGAGCTATTCCCGCTACATATCACTTGTTGGAGGCGTGTGATTTGCCTTTGCTTATTTTAGGTTTACAGTTAAAAGTTAGGGTTTTAAGTCAAACATCTGACCTCTAACTGTAGTCCAAAATAAGTGGTATCCCGTAGGGGGTTCGAACCCCTGTTACCGCCGTGAAAGGGCAGTGTCCTGGACCACTAGACGAACGGGACACATTCGCGCTTGATCTGACCTTTTGGTCGTACCAAACTGGAGTGCGCATATTAGTGATTGAGCCGTTTTCTGTCAAGCACTAATGTAAAAATTATTGGGTTTATTTCAACCACTTAGTTATTTATTACAAGGGACCACTATATTCGTAAATTATTTGAGTTTACGCACCCTCTCAGCCACAATAGTGTTAACTATTTTTTTGGTTTTCTAATATGGCCTTTACACTTCATGGTGCGCCACTCTCGCCTTTTGTACGCAAGGTAATGTACTTGCTGAAACTCTCTAACACTAAATACAAACTAAAAATTGTAGTGCCTGGCTCTGTGCCCGATGACTTTGTCACCATTAGCCCTTTTAAAAGAGTACCTGTGCTGCAACAAGATGACTGGTTTCAGGCTGATTCTAGCATTATCTGTCATTACCTTATCGAATCCTTAGGCCACGAAGCATTAACATCACTTATTCCTTCCACAGCAAAACTTCGGGCTCAGATGCGCTGGCTAGAGAAGTTTGCTGATTACGAACTTGCCCCAAGGCTCACTTTTACGGTCTTTAGACAACGCATTATTCTACCCGTGTCAGGCAAGACTGCTGATGAAGAACTTATTGGCAGAGCTCTAGAGCACCACATACCACCCCTATTGGATTACCTTACCAGCCAACTGGGCACACAGGACTACTTTGTTGGTCATTGTTGCTCTTTAGCTGATATTGCGATTACCAGCCAAATGATTAATTTTATGCATGCTGGCGAAGCCATAGACCATAGAAAATGGCCCACTTTGGCGGCCTATTTTGAACGCATGTTAAGCCAATCTATGTGGCACACTCTAGTTGAGCGAGAAAAGCTGACGCTTGATAAAATTCGCCCAACACACTTAGTCCCTTGACGCAGAAATTACGCGGTTACAGCTTAGCATTGGGACTGCTTTTAAGCGTCTTGTCCTTGGCCTTGCCAATGCTCTATCCCGTTGCCGGCATATTGCTCTGGGGCTTTGCATTGGCGTCTTTTAGCCTGCTCGCTCGACGTTCTTTAATACAGTCCATGGTTTTGATCAGCATTGGGTTAGCTGGTTTAGCCTACAGCCTCTTTGAGGGGGCTGCCGCGCCATTTTTTCAACTAATCAATAGCAATACTAATCTGCTCGCTATGCTAGCCGCAGTGAGCTTTTTAAGCCTCATTGCCACACCCTCTAAGCAAAGTAAAAAAAGACAACCACCCGCAGGCAGAAAAGGCCTTATTAGCACTTTGGCGTCGGGGCACTTTTTTAGCGCTATTATTAACATGTCTGCACTATTAATTATTGCAGACAAACTCAGCGCCCGTCGTCAGGTAGATACACGCACTGCCAGTTTACTCACTGTCAACTTCGCAGTATGTGCACTTTGGTCACCATTTTTTGCGGCTATGGCATACACCTTAAGCTTAGTGCCAAATATGGACATGTTGACGGTAATGAGCGTGGGCGCTCCCATGGGGCTGATTAGTTTAGCCATGCTTTATTGGTTGCATCAAGAGCCAGAAGTTAAGCTCACCGGATACCCTCTGAAAGGTCGAAGTCTAGTTCTTCCTGCGCTATTGGCAGTGTCTGTGATTATTGCTCATGAAATTTGGCCCATGCTCGCTATCACACAAATCATTGCCATCAGTGCACCCGTATTGGTGATCGTGGTATTGCTATATGAGGGTCGGGCTAATCAACTACACCTTCACATTTGCAACCGCTTAGCCAACATGCACAACGAAATGATGTTATTTTTAGCTGCTGGGGTTTTTGCTATTGGCTTAGGTGCTTTATTTAAGGTCATGCCACCATGGCTCCCCTTTAGTCATTATGAAGCGGTAGAAGCTTGTTTGACCCTCGGATTTTGCCTGCTAGTGGCTCGTTTGGGCATTCATTCCATTATGATCATGGCGGTTATTGCACCTTTATTGTTAACCCTAGAGCCTGATCCCAACCTACTGGCCATGACCTTTTTATCAGCCTGGGGATTGGGCAGCGCAATTAATCCAGTTTCGGGTACCCTGCTTGCTATGCAAGGTAATTACAATATTAAAGGTAGCCACATTGCTCGTGCCAATAGCCTGCCGATCGCTCTACTTTATGGCATCAACTGTGCGGGATTTTTTGTCTATTCGGCATTGGCCTAATGCTGCTTTAAGCCCTAAAAACGACTTACATCAAAGTGCTCACTTGGCATTAAATTAGTCGTTTAACTACTAGGACCAAACCCAACGCAAAGGTTCGCCAAAGTCGTCATAAATCCACTTTTTGGTAGGCCGACGATTGGTTTTTACAGGGGTAGGCTTAGGTTGGCGACGTTCTTCTTTACGTTTTTCTATGGCCTCAACTTGAGAGGACAGCAACGTGCGTGTCTGTGCCTGGCTTGCTATTGTTGGGCGCTGCTGATTAAAACAGCCGTTAACTAAAGCTGTTTCACCCTGCCCTACCTGCTCAACACTGCCGCCGCGCGCTAAAAAATTCTCGACATCTTGGGCTAACTCTTGTTTAACCTGATGCTTATTAGGTGGTAACCTAAGGCGTGATTTTGGACGGCTGGTCAAGGTCATAGGGCGACGGCAAATAGAAACGCAATCGCCTATTATAACACAGGTTTTATTTTGAGGAACTTTAGCTGGCAGGAGAATGATTAGATGCTAGTATTTGATGTTAAATAGCTACAAAATAGGCCCCATGTGTTATGACTGACCTCGCAATTAATTACCAAGATATTGTTGCTGCTGGCCTGCGCATTAAAGGCCACGCCGTTATTACCCCACTGCTTGAATCTCCAATGCTTAATGAGCAACTGGGCGGGCGAGTGTTATTTAAAGCTGAAAACTTGCAGCGCACCGGCTCATTTAAATTTCGTGGTGCTTTTAATAAGCTCAGCAAACTTGCCCAAGCCCATCAACTGACAGGGGTCGTTGCTTATTCTTCAGGCAATCACGCGCAGGGAGTCGCAGCGGCAGCGGCGCACTTCGATGTGCCTGCTACCATTATCATGCCCGCTGACGCACCACAGATTAAAATTGCAAATACCAAAATCCTTGGTGCTACGGTGGTGTTATATGACCGTCATAAGGAAAATCGTGAGGCGATTGGCCAGCAACTGGCCCTTCAGCATAACCTTACCCTTATCCCACCCTATAACGATGCAGATATCATTGCTGGCCAAGGCACTATTGGACTAGAAGCAGCAAATCAACTGTTGGCTTTAGGTTTGACTCCAGATCAAGCCATTGGACCCATTGGCGGAGGAGGTTTAATTACTGGCAGCGCTACAGCACTCAAACAACACTTCCCCAACATCACTGTTTGGGGCGCAGAACCGGAAGGTTATGACGATGCCGCCCACTCAATAGCTGCTGGATTGCGTTTGTCGAATAAAAACCCACCCTCTTCTATCTGTGATGCCATCATGACACCCATGGTAGGTGAGTTAAATTTTCCCATTATGCAGCACTATTTGGCAGGCGCTAAAGTAGTGCAGGAGAAACACGTATTGGCAGCCATGCTGATGTGCATGCAGCAATTAAAAGTGGTAGTGGAACCTGGAGGCTGCGTTGGCTTAGCCGCTATCTTAAATCGCAGCTTAGCCATAAAAGACAAAATTACATTAGTCATATTATCTGGAGGTAACACAGACCCAGCGATGCTGGGTCTGGCATTAAACCAGTAGTCATTATTCAGCGGGGGTTATGTCAACATTAACACTCAAAAACTCACCCTTAGTGTAGGGTATTGTCGTGGTCATTTGCCACACATTGCCCCCAAATTCAATGTAAGTTTTGTAACCCGTCACTTGGTTCACACTGCGCTGCTGCATCACCACATCGCACACTTCTTGTTGCCTTTGACCAGTAATTACCTGCTTACTGTTGCCACTAAAGGAGCCTTTATTGGCAATGTCTGCGCCAGCAATCGCACCCAGTAAGGTGGCTGCATCTTTACCCTTGCCGCCACCTACTGCATTACCGAGTAATCCACCAAAAATTGCACCGGCCACAACATCTGCTGTGGAGGGTTGCTTGCCTCCTGATTGCGTACCATAAATAGGGATTTGTTCCACTCGACACGATTTAATAGGCACTTCTTGATACACCTGTGACACAATGTCGTCGGATTTTTGTAATACTTTCACTAACATCGTTTGGGCGTAGGCACCGCTTGCCAGCACCAAGCCTGCGGCAGCTAAGGCACAGTTTAGAGTCACTTGCTTAGTGACCTTTTGCAGAGTCAATCGCGTCATTTTGTTCATAGCATCTTCCTTAACAGTAATAAGATCATTCTAGTATCTAGACTAGCACATTGCTAAATAATTCCCCTAGCCCGTGTCAAAATAAGTAAAGATTTTCTACTCTAAGATTATTGAGCCAGCTCTAATGTATGATGTGTTCAAAACCAAATGTCACTCATCCGTCTCAATCGATCCTCAAGAGGCCTGCTAGTGTTATTAACTGTCAAAGGTATAATTTTGAATCTACACGCGCCATTATTGGTCAAAAAAGGCTTTTTCTCTGCCCTCACAGGGCTAATTTTTACACTCGTTTTGCCGGCCTGCAGTGTCGCTGAGACTTTTAGTAACAATAACCCAAACGTGGGTCCTAAAAGCCTAGGTGATGTCATTGAGTGGCGCCTAACGAAAGATACATCACCAGCAAGAGTCGCTATAGAAGTTTCTGATGAGTGGCGCAATCTGACGCCTCAATCACATCCCTATGCCATTTGGATTGGTCATGCCACCTACCTTATCGACACAGGCGACGTGACTATTTTAACAGATCCCATTTTCTCAGATCGGGCCTCTCCAGTCAGTTGGGCTGGGCCAGAACGACTGATTCCACCTGCTATGTCAGTGCAACAATTACCCAAAATTGATGCCGTGTTGATTAGTCACAATCATTACGACCACCTTGATCTGCCAAGTTTGAAATTACTGCAAAAAAACAATCCCAATATGATTATTTTGGCGCCGCAAGGTGATAAAGAATTACTGGACTCAGAAGGCTTAAATTATGTGTCAGAATTTAGGTGGTGGCAAAATATTCAAGTCAAACAAACTGAATTTACCTTCACACCAGTGCAACATTGGTCTGGACGCGGCATTACTGGACGTAACACTAGCTTGTGGGGTGGTTGGTTTTTAAAAAGCCCTGCTCTATCACTTTACCACGCTGGTGATACTGGCTACTCCAAAGATTTTGTGGCCACCCAAGAGCGCTTGGGAACGCCAGACTTTGCGTTTATCCCCATTGGAGCCTATAAGCCCAGATGGTTTATGAAAGGCTCACATATTGATCCAGCAGAAGCGGTACAGGTTGCCCTTGATTTGCAAGTCGCCAAGTCATTTGGCATGCACTGGGGTACCTTTGTATTAACCGACGAGAAGATTAAAGAGCCCCGCACATTGTTGGCTGAGGCATTAATCAAACGTCAATTGGCGCCTGATTTTTTTGTGGCTCCAAAACCTGGTGCGATCTTAAAGCTAGTCCCTTAAAGTTAGTCCTTTAAAAAGTGATCTTGCACATTGCAACTCAGGTCTATGAGAGAGTAGGGCCCATACTTAATTTAATAGCAGGTCATTCAGCCAACAATTCTAACCAGTGTTTGACGGGTATATTGCCTGCACCACCTAAGTGGAGTTGGCAGCCAATATTAGCGGTAACGATTAATTGCGGCGAGTCTATGGTTAGGTCCTTTATTTTCTGGCTACGAAGTTGGTGACTTAAGTCAGGTTGCAACAACGAGTATGTGCCTGCTGAACCACAACACAAATGGTCATTTTTAGTGGCGGCAGTGTCTAGACCTAAATGGTCTAATAGAGCTTTGACCTTAAACGGCAATTGCATGGCATGTTGCTGCGTGCACGGACAATGCACCGCCACCTTGCCTAACCCTGTGCCTAACCCTTTGTCTGCAACTTGGGTGTTATTTAACTTAGCCTTAATGGGCGCAAGGTCTTCTTGACCCAAAATTTCCACGATATCCTTGGCGGCCTTGGAAACTTGCTTGGCTTTATCTACATAAGTTAAGTCATCACGCAACATGTAGCCATACTCTTGCAACGCTGCACCGCAACCTGAGGCAGTAATCACCAGAGCTTCAGCACCAGCCTGCAATTCGGGCCATATTAAATCAATATTGTGTCTTGCTTGCTCTAGGGCTTTTTCATGGGCATTCAGATGATGATTAACTGCACCACAGCAACCACTTTGATGAAGCACTTTTAAGGTAATGCCCAATTGGTCTAGCACCTGTGCTGCAGCAATATCTGTATTGGGTGCCGCACTCGCTTGAGCACAGCCAGGCAAACTCAACATCACCCGTTTATGGTTACTTTGGGGGGCCACTAGTTGAGGCACAGCAAGAGGCACATGTTGTTTTATAACTGGGGGCAACATTGGCCTAACTAACTGACCTAGTTTCAGTAATGGACCAAATCTGGACCGATAAGGTAATATTTGCCTTAGCCCCCAGCGCACTAGTTTTTGATGCATGGGACGAGGCGCTTTTTGCTCTACTACCACACGACCTAAGTCCACTAGATGACCATACTCCACGCCCGAAGGGCAGGTCGTTTCACAACTTCTGCAGGTCAAGCAGCGATCTAAATGATGACGCGTTTCTTGCGTCACTTGTTCACCCTCAAACATCGCTTTCATCATATAAATGCGGCCACGTGGGCTGTCACGTTCATCACCTAACAATAAATATGTTGGGCAGGTTGCAGTGCAAAAACCACAGTGCACGCAGGCTTGTAATATATCTTTAACTGGTGCAAATTGAGGTTGGTCAGCAAACTCTTTGGCAATAATGGTCTTCATAGTTTACATCCAAGCATATAGACGACCCGCATTAAGAATTCCATGGGGGTCAAAGGCATGTTTTATGCGCTGCTGCAGCGCTTGCTGAGGCGCACTTATAGCACCATAAACCTCAGCTAATCGGTCACCGCCTTGATATTGCACCAGACCCTCCAGAGGCGTATCTGAAGTCTCTGTTAAGACCCAACGTTCCGCTCCAGCCCAGTTAATCAAAGACGTATTAGGTACTGTGTTTGCGAGCGTATCGCTTGCCCCACTCCAACGCCATAAGGTTTGATCATGGCGTGGTTGCAATAGAGACCCTTCCCTTAGCGCTTGCCAAAATATTTCTGCAGCTTTTGATGCTAGCTTTTCACCACCCAAAAAAGTACTGGCTGAGGCTACTCCACCTGCACCACCTTGCAGTCTTACGTAAAGCAGACCCTTAAAATGGCTCATACCCGTGATGGGTAGACTGAGGTTAGCCCATCTCAACATTGCCTCTAATGCAGCTTCTATGGTCATGTCAAAGGTGAGGGTATGGCCTGCCTTGAACTCTGGTAAAACCTTTATGGAGACGTCGGTAATCAGGCCCAGACTGCCCATAGCACCGCACTGCAAACGCGTCACATCAAAGCCTGCAACGTTTTTCATCACTTGACCACCAAACTGCATCACTTCACCATAGCCATTGATGAGTCCTAGGCCCAGCAAACTGTCTTTAACACCACCAAACCAGGGCCGCGAAGCCCCCGTTTGATTCGCTGCTACAGTGCCACCAATAGTGGCTTCACCAGCAAAACTTGGGGGTTCAAAAGGCAGGCGTTGTTGTTGCTCTGCTAACAGATCGTTGAGTAGCGAAATTTTTGTGCCGGCACGCGCACGGACAACCAATTCAGTGGCACTATAACTGATGACTCCACTATGACTGGCCATATCAACCACTGCGCCGGAGGTCTCTCTGCCTAGGTAAGTTTTAGTATTACCAGCCTCAATTTTAAGGGGTGTTTTTGTGGCATAAGCGTGTTGGATTTGTTGTTCTAACTGCAGGGTTAAATCACCCATGCTGTAAGCTCCGATATTCTTGGCAATACTTAAGTGTGGGAATGGCTTTACCTGGGTTTAATAACTCTTCACTATCAAAGGCCGCTTTTAAGCGCCTGAACTGAGCCAATTCTGCATCTCCAAATTGATAGGGCATCTGGGGCATTTTTTCTAAACCCACACCGTGTTCACCAGTAATAGTGCCCCCCACATCAACACATAAAGTCAGAATATCTCCGCCTAATAATTCTGCTTTCTCGAGTTCTCCATCAATGCTGGCATCAAACAGAATAAGTGGGTGTAAATTGCCATCGCCAGCATGAAAAACGTTGGCAACCCGAAGCCCATAAAACTGGGATAGTTCACTAATACGCGTTAACACGAAACCCACCTGGCTGCGGGGGATAGTGCCATCCATACAATAATAATCGGGAGATATACGTCCCACTGCAGGAAAAGCCGCTTTACGCCCTTGCCATAAGGCTGCAGCTTCTGTGGCATCTTTAGCGATACGAATATGGTGCGCGCCGTGTTGCTTAAAACACTCACACACCAAAAGTAATTGCTCTTCGACTTCGGCATCAGTGCCGTCTAACTCACAAATGAGCAATGCTTGGGCATCTGTTGGATATCCCACTTTGACAAAGTCTTCGGCCGCACTAATAGCCAAATGGTCCATCATCTCTAAACCCGCAGGGATAATACCCTGCCCAATCAGGGCTGCAACTGCATCACCTGCAGCGGTAACGCTGTCATAGGCCGCCACAAGCACTTGCACTCTTGGTGCCCTTGGTAATAGTTTGACCTTCGCTTCCACCACTACACCTAGCAACCCTTCAGAACCGACCATTAAGCTCAATAAATCCATACCGGGTTCATCTAAACCTGTACCACCCAAGGTCATTATTTCCCCTTCAATGGTTACCATAGTAACTTGTAGCAGGTTATTCACTGTAAGGCCGTACTTAAGACAGTGCACTCCACCCGAATTTTCCGCCACGTTACCACCGATGGTACAGGCAATTTGTGAAGATGGGTCTGGCGCATAATACAGGCCAAAAGGCGCAACGGCCTCTGTGAGTGCTAGATTACGCACTCCTGGTTGCACTGTTGCTGTGCAGCTTTTATGGTTAATATGGATAATTTGATTAAGTTTGGTCAGGACCAATAAAAGCCCTTCAGCATGGGGCATTGCGCCAGCGCATAGACCCGTGCCCGCACCCCTTGGCACTAGGGGTACCCCATGCAAGTGGGAAAGACGCAAAATAGCCTGCACTTGGTCTACAGTTTCTGGCATCGCTGTGACTAAAGGTAATTGCTGATATATAGTCAAGCCATCACATTCAAAAGGTCTTTGACCTTCTTTTGAAAGAATCACCGCACCAACTGGCAGTATTTTTTGCAAGGCGCTGACAAAGACGGATACGTCTATCAGGCTTTCATGGGACGGCTTGTTAGATGCATTTGATAAGGTATTCATAACCATAACCTAGACCATAATATTTAAATTGGTAAAGTATTATTACCAATATTTAGCCTAGGTTATCACAACCTTCTCATGAATGGCATAATGCTTAAAACAATACGCACAAGCATCTGTCCTAAACCGCAACAAACCTGTGGGCCCTGTTTTTCTCTGACGTCAATCGCAGTAAGTAAACTAACGGCGCAACTATAAAAAGGGCGTTATTATGGCCTAAGGAATAGTGGTAAGACCCAATATTTGCCAAGTTTGCATGCCCCCGCGGAACCACTTTATCTTCTCAGCAGGGTAGCCAAACCGAAGTAGGCTAGTCATAGATGCAGGTGACTGACCGCACCACATACCATTACAGAACAACACAAGAGTTTTTGCTTGAGCGTAATTGAATACATCGGCAACCGATCCATTAACAATGGCTTCATCAACTTCAAATTCGTCTATGTCACCAATCAGAGTAATCCCCATTTGATTAAGCATAATGTCAATTATTCCCTCAGTCGTCGCGCCCTTAGAAGGTGTTAAATCAACCCAAGATATATTAACCGCCCCAGGAATGGTGCCCTTTTCGACCCAGCTTTTAGTTCTAGAATCAATCACAAGTATATTTTCACCCGCTTGTTTGCGCACTAAATAATCAATCACTTCTAACTCACCTAGGGTTTCTACACCCGGAGCAAAATTCATGGGTTGAATACAGAATGGTGGGCAAGGACGTGAGGTTAATACAAAATCTTGAGTGATGGTGTTTGAATTATCTTGTACACGCATCAATTCTACCCCAGCACCTTCATGCATGAGGGTCACAGAGCTAAGGCCCTTAGTAATGGCCACTGGCTTATTTTCAGCGTAGACAGCATTTGTGGTTGACAAAACTGATATCAAAAGCACGGTTGCCGTCATAAATTTAGGTAATTTAATCATCATTCTCTCCCAAAGTTAAAGTTGCCGAGTTAATAGTTCATAGGACTGTTTAATTTGTTGCTGTAAATAAAACCCATAAAAATCAGGGGTCACAAGCCCTACAATGTCTGCACCAATGCGTTTTCCAGATCGAGGGTTTAGAAAAATCAAGGTTGGTGAAAAGTCAGCAGACAACGCCATGGCTAAGTCTTGCTGTGATATTTTTTGAGATGAAAAACTCATAAGCATTTGTGATGAATTAAGATTTATGCGCATCACTTGAAAAAGAGGTTCCCATTTTGGGTCCAGAGTTAATGGCAACAAAAAATCATCTTTTACTTGCTCACAAAAACTACAATCTTCAATTTCTGCCAACAGAACTAACACCCGATCGGGTTGCAGTGAACGACTGTCTTTCAGTATTGGAAAAGCGTCTTTTGCAGAAGTATAACTAGTCGCTAGTCCAAGTATAAAAAGTAACAGCCATTGGTACTGTTTCCTATGCCAACCGCTGTTCATCTAATCTTGCTCAAGCAAAGAGAATATATTTTCTATCATAGCTTCCACCACATCATCAGCATACAGATCACGGAAGAAGTGGTCCGCATCATCCACCATGACAAATTCAACATTTGAGAAATCCCGCAACTGCATCTGCTGTGGTAAGTCCTTCACTATCTGATCATCTCCCGCACCCAATACCAAGGTAGGAAGACCACCCTCGACTAGCAGGTCTGGCGTATTAAGCGTTTGTGGTGGCTGATAATAGGATAAAAAGCTAGCGGCCTTAACTTTAAGTGCATTTGCGCAGTAGACCAGACTGGTGGGCTCGGGCATCCATCCGTTAGTGGCTTGCTGTGTTGCCACTTCAATGAGATCTCCCAAACGTTTTTGGAAACGGTTCTGGTAAGCCTTTGCAGCATATTTACGGCTCCATGTAGAAGGCGCTATCAACACTTGACCCATCACAATAGCATCTGCGTTTTGGCTATAGGCAGCCACCTGACTTCCACCTCGAGAGTGGCCTGCTAGCAGCACTTGATCTACACCTTGGCCCTTAAGCCATTCAATCCAAGTGGCAATTTCTGCAGCCGCGTCCTCATGACGGTGTTCGTGAGGTACAGCACAATCGAAAGGGCCTTGACGGTTATCGATACCAAGACTTAAGTTGATAGCAAGGCTATTAATCTCTTCATCGGCCAATAGTGTTTGTAAGTTTGCAATGATTTCCATGTCCTTATGACCCAGTGTTCCATGCACTAGCAACACCAATGGACCTTCGTCGATTGAGTCAGTGACTAAGTTTAATGTGGCATTTAAGCGCAATTGATCAGCTTTTATAATTATTTCTTCAGCACTAATTGATATGCTCATCAAGCCACAAACTAAACTTAAAACGGGTGCTATTAGTGCACGTTTTAACCATTTACTCATAATCACCTCTCTAAGCTTTATACCCTGGATTTCCATCGACGTTCAATAGCACAGGGGTATTAAGTTTATTGATTTTAACTTCTTGCTGATCACGCAAATACTGAGCCACTAGGTCCCAAATATCATCCCCTTTAGAAGTCGAACCGACAGTAGCCCAACCCGCAACTCGGTAGGTTTTATTTGCATCAATAGGTGTACCATTATCCAAACGCATTTCGTCTATGCGGGAACCCATTGCTGCAAGTGGGTCACAGCGGTAATCTAACCCACCTAAACGCACCATGTCACCGCCAGATTGCAGGTATGGCTCTGGATTAAAGATGTTGTCGGCAACGTCTTCTAAAATGAGTTTTATATCTGCACCCAACATATCACGGGCATAGGTTTCTGGGTAAGTAGTCGCTGTCTGATCTAGGACCCTTTCCATGGTGATGGTTTGGCCTTGTAAAACACTGGTTCCCCAACGAAAACCAGGTGACAGGGAAATTTGTGCATCATAATGACTCCGCAAAGCATCACAAATGACCTGATCAAAGGTGCCATTGAAATTACCGCGGCGGTACAAGACCTCATCAGCCACTGCAAGTTCTTCATCCATCCAGCTAGCATAAGGCGCTCGATCGGCAGCAAGGAGTGATAGCATTTCTTTATTAGCCGGCAGCAACTCGGAAAACACAGGCAACAATCGGTAACGAAAGTCTTTCACCTTGCCCTTACCAATGTCTAAATCCAGCACTCCAAGAAACTTACCATTGGATCCAGCATTACACACAAGAGTAGTGTGCCCATTGTTTTTTACACGCGTAGGTGCAGGGATACCATCGTGGGTATGACCGCCTAAAATGGCATCAATACCCGTAACACGCTGGGCCATGGCAACGTCCACATCCATGCCGTTGTGTGACAAGACTACCACTGCATCCACCCCTTGGTTTTGACGTAAGTCGTCAACTAATTCTTGCATCATGTCGCCGTTAATATCAAAGCTCCAATCTGGGACAAAACGGGCCGGGTTGGCAATTTTAACCCTTGGGAATGCTTGCCCAATAACGGCTACCCGAACGCCACTAATACTACGAATACTATAGGGCTTAAATACCCGCATGGAGTCTTCGTCGTATATATATTCATCCGCACCCTCAAATAAAGCGTCCTCTGTAATCAATACATTTTGCGCTAAGAACTCACCATTAAACTGGCTAATGTTATGTAAGATTTCTTGTTGGTAATAGGTGAACTCCCAGTGACCCGTCATGATATCAACACCTAACAAGTTGGATGCACGCACCATGTCCATGCCCCGGGTTTTGTAGTTAATACCTGAGCCTTGCCACGAATCACCACCATCAAGGAACAACGTTTTTTCACTACCATAGTTTGTGCGAAGCCTATCAACTAATGTTTTAAGGTGCGCAAAACCACCAACCTTGCCGTATTCTTGTGCGGCTTTTTCAAAATTCAAATAGGTAAAAGCGTAGGCTTCCATGGAACCAGGGGTAATGCCAAAATGATCAAGGAATTGATTGCCCACCAAATGAGGGGCCTTTCCATAAGCGCCGCCAATGCCCAGGTTTATGCTTGGCTCACGAAAATAAACTGGATTAACTTGCCCATGACAATCAGTCATGTGCAGAAAACGTGCATTACCAAAGTTAGGCACTTCATAGATGTCTGTGGGGGTTTTTTTTGCTGCATAGCCTTGAGTTGGCAACACACCCGACATTGCGGCAATTCCCATTAAGCGAGCAAAATCGCGACGGCTAGTAGACATGATCTATTCCTATGACGGCTTAATCAAAGTTAAATAATAAGCCCACCGAACTACAATAATCACAGAACGTGGGCTTGTGTGGTGTCACTCAATGCTTTATTGAGGTACAGCCATGATCCACTCAGTTTGGGATTGCTCATACTGCACTAAACCCATACGCGAGTGATATTGAGCTTGCGCCGACAGATTCATAGAATCCTGAAATTTACCAGCTTCAAGAGCTTTACCTGCTGACTTGAGTAGCCCTTTGGTTAAGGTCCAACCAAAATCTACTGCGAGCACTTGGGCATACTGGTCCTTAGCGGCCGCGAGCAATGCGGTGGCATTCGTTGCATTCGCTTCTGCTGCCGCGGCTACCTCTTCAGGATGATCCGTCAGATAGGTTTGGCCATTCCAAGTAAAACTATGACCTTTGCCATACATGGCACGTTGCTCATTAAAGGCTTCATTAAAGGGATGTGCTGCAACACCACCAGATACCATCATCAGGGCTGCCATAAGAGAAATCGTCTTTTTCATGTTGTTCTCCTCGCCTGCTTATTTACGTGCACCAGGACCATTAGCCACTAGCCCATTTGACATATACGTTTGGAAAAATTCTAAGTTGCGGAGTTTGTCACCTTGAGTTTTCTGTGGCACACCACGCACATTCTTCTGGCAACCGCCATAACGGCGTTGTAACGTACCAAGGTTACCCCACTTAGAGCGAAACACTGGAAAGTGAGTCACGTGGCCTAAAGCAGGCCCTGGGAGATCAGCCCGAATTTTAATATAAGCACCAGCCACATGGCAGTTGGCACAACTCATATTCAATTGACCACGACGGGTGTAAAAAGTCTGCTTTCCGTCTAAGTAGGCTGCTTTAGCCCCATTATTGGGTATTTTTAAGTCAAATAAGTTATCACGTGAGGTGTAAGCCATATACGCAGAAATTTGGGCTATTTTACCCTTTTTCCAACCAAAGGCTTTCTCACCATTAGCTTCACGACACTGGTTGATAGCCAACTCTAACGTTACTATTTTTCCTTGAGACTCATCCCAACGGGGAAAATTTTGGCGCACACCAATACCACCATTGGTAAAACAATCTGCGTAGGTTTTCCCATTAGCAAAAGTCTTATTAAATAGAATCTCGCCTTCTTCTATATCGAACTCGTAGGGAGGAAATTCTTCTATGTCTTGCCACTGCTCGCGCGATGGTGCATCTAGGGCATAAATGCCATTAACATAATCACTTAAAGCGACTTGTGGGAACCGCCTTTGAAAGTGACTTTGTAGGGCTAAACGATCGGCTTCCGGATCAACCGTTGCCAGTGTATTGCCACTGGTTGCTGCTTGGCTGGTACTGGCCAAAAACGCTAATGAAACGCCGGCCAACAGTACTTTTATTATTTTCATATCTGATGCCTCTTGCTTTAAAGTAGCCGTTACCAGCTACTTGATTTTGGCGGTTTCTGTGGCTGTAGAGCCAGTATTTTCCGTCCATGTCATTTGCAATTCGTCGCCTTTAGCACCGCCAACAAAGGTGAATGCCATGTATGGGTTCTTAGAAGTAGCAGGGCCCATATTTGATTCCATAACCATTTTACCGTTATGCACAACACTCAGGGTTTGAATGTATTTAGCAGGGATTTTCTCGCCACTTTTATCTTTGCGATTACCTGTTTCCATAGCGTGCTTAGCCATGATTTTAACAACTGTATTGCCACCTTTGGCTTTTGCTTTGGCACGTAAAATACCTTTTGCCATGATAATTTCTCCTAGTCCGAAGTTAGCCGCCGCAGCCGCCGATTGTTACTTTTACTTCCTTAGAAGCACTGAATGATCCACTGGCTGTTGTAACCACTGCAGTTACATCAGAGGTTTTACCCATACGTATACGGCAAGATACATTTGCCAATGTACCTTCGGGGATAGTGAACTGAGAAGCCAGTGGTTGTGGATTATTAGCCACAAAGAGGGCAATGCTAGTTACTCCTGGCAAACTACTTTTCACACTAATAGGCACTACTGCACCATTTTCAGCGATATCAGGCGCTTTTAATGTAACGTCAGCACTAGCCTTCGGGTTTACTTCGTATAAAGCGCCCATGGCTATTTCTTGCGACTCTGCCCCAAATGCTGCTTTAGACCACGCAGCCATGGCTATGCGTGGCATTAGCACACCCATACCAGCAACTACGCCTCCGGTGAATACTGCTTTTAAAACACTTCTTCGATTCATCATTAGTTTAGTCCTTTGCCAATTTTAATTTAATGGCACTGAAATATAATTTAATATTGGTACAAGTAAGCCACAATATTGTCTATTTCGTCTTCGGATAGAATCCAATGACGACCAAATGGAGGCATAATAGTCTTAGGGTTTTTTACAGTAGGATCCCAAATTTGAGCCCTGAGTACTTTTGAGTCTGGAAAACGTGCTTTCATCGCCACTAGGGGTGGACCTTGATTTCCAGGAAGTTTTGCATCTGGGTCAGGAATCATATGGCAAGCTATACAATTCCCCTTTTTCTTATTCACATAAAGAGCTTTACCTTTGGCTATTTGATCAGCAGAGTAACCTGCAACTGTCATTGATGACACACTGATCAATACCAACCCGAGTAACGCATGCTTTATTATATTTTTTCGCATTAGTTTTTCCTCGTTTTGTTTATGAAACCCAAACACTATTGTTGAGATTCCACCATAAATAGAACCGCATTGGTGACTGCTTCGTCTGTTAAATCTGTTCTGCCGCCTTTGGCTGGCATATACCCTTCACTCCCAGCATAACCCTCTAAGGCATGAATGATAAGTAAATCATTCCCCTTCTGTAATCTTTTAGACCAAGCTTCAGCATCCCCTAGTTTAGGTGCACCAGCTAAACCACTCGCATGGCAAGCACCACAAGCAGCTTTATAAGTGGCTTCACCCACCAAAGCTTCGGCACTCATGGAAGTGTGGTCCTGATCAATTGATGTAGCTATTTCTTCACCTGTAATAGCAGCCTTGCGTTCAGCTTCTTTACTGGCTTCTAGGTCCTGTTGGTCAGAATGGCTAGCCGCAGGAGCATCAGCCCCTTCAACAAAATGACCAATGGGTGTTACCCCTGCTAACGAAGTTTGCATCATTAGACTGCTTGGATCGGCACAATCAGTCATGCAACGGGGGTTGTTCACGTCTGGACGAGTGTCCACGAAGAAACCGTCTTCGTTGGGCATTTTTAGATGCGCCAAATTATCCTGTGAAAGTTCAAAATCTTCTTCGATCAAATCGTTCAAGTAGAGCACATAAGCGGTGATGTCATAAACCTGTTGATCATTCAAACTCCTTGGTGCGTTAAAAGGCATAGCCCGACGGATGTAATCAAACAAGGTACTTGCATAGGGCCAATAACTGCCGACTGTTTTAACGGGGCGATCATCCTCTAATGTTCCTTCACCACCAGCTAAAACTGGCCAACGGCCCTCCCCTTCACCAAAGACGCCATGGCACGAAGCACAGAAGATTTCGTAGCCTTCCTCACCATTGATCGCGTTACCACTACCGACAGGAAGGCCTTTGCCGTCTGGACGGATATCTATGTCCCAGCCCGCAATTTGTATTGCAGTTGCTGCTGTACCAATTTGGTAGTTTTCAGCATAGGATGCGCCCGCCGTCATGGATGCGAGCAACGCTATGGCAAGAACAGGTTTAGGTAACTTGAACATTTTTCACCTCACCCGTGGAACCCACTTGCCACGTGTGAATCGAGTTTTTGTGATAAATAGAATTCACTCCGCGCTGCTCTCTCAATTGAGCTAAGGTAGGCTGCACGTAGCCACTATCGTCATACGCTCGGCTTTGAATTAGCCATGCTTCGCCTTGCCATTGGGTACTGAAGCTAAACCGAGTCAGTGCTTTATCAAGCACCAAACCTTTAAGCTGCGCAGGACGCCAAGAAACACCCCCGTCAAAGGATATATCCACTCCTTTGATTTTGCCACGACCCGTCCATGCCAAACCTTCTACTTCTAAAAAGCCTTTGCTTATAATAGGATTTTCGGGACAGGGGGTAGTAATAACCGAATTGCACTCTTGTACAAAAGTAAACCGACGAGCACGACCATCTGCCATGAGGTCAGTATATTTAGAAGTCTCTTCGCGGTGATGCCAAGGTTGGTCACCCACTTCAATGCGTCGTAACCATTTAATAGAGGTATTACCTTCCCAACCAGGATTGATGAGGCGTAACGGATACCCTTGTTCTGGACGCAGCATTTCACCATTTTGAGCATAAACAACTAGCGTATCGTCAAGCACTTTTTCTATGGGGATAGAACGGCTCATGTGAGCTCCGTCTGCCCCTTCTGCCAGTACCCACTTGCCTTCAGTCTGGATGCCTACAGCATCTAACAGCACTTTTAATGGGACCCCTGTCCATTCACAGCAACTCAACATACCGTGGGTAAACTGCAGCGCTTCCATTTGCGGGCCACGCCATTCCATGCCTCCATTAGCAGGGCACTCAATAAACCTAATTTCCGACACCGATGGAAACCGCATAAGATCTTCCATGGTGAAGATTAATGGGTTGTCGACTAAACCATGGATCATTAAACGATGTTCATCTGGATTAATATTGGGCACACCCGAATGGTAACGCTCAAACACCAAACCATTTGGGGTGATAATGCCCCTCAGGTCCTGAATCGGGCTCATACTAATAGAGGAGACAGAATCAGCAGTTAACCAAGGCACGGTGCGCCGAACCACTAGTGACTCGTGAGATGATGGGTACCCATATGGGTTCTCTACCACCCCAGTACCTAGTTGCTTACCCCACTGTGGCTCATTAGGTGGTAAGTTACTGTTTAAAGCCGTAGCCGACGCCATTGTAGAACCGACTATAGCAGCAGATCCAGCCACATAGCTCATGCCACGGCGTAAAAAATCTCTCCGGTCATTAGTGCTTAAGTGTTCACTTGCACTCTGCAGAGTTTGAAGTAGTTGATGGGTACTAGGAACGTTCATATTTATAATTATTATTAGAAACTAGTAATGTTACATTACTCCTCTTTAATAAATAATAAAAGAGACTTAAGTCGCATATTCGAAAACAAACTAAAAGGCATAAGCTTATATTCTATTTTTATATAAAAAGATTGACTATTACCCCCTCAGTTGTATGGTATCTTCAATAAAGCTCTTAATTAAGGCGCAGTAGTCATGTTTAAGCTTAAATATTATTGGCATTTAATACTCATTTTCTTAGCCCTTGAAGTTGTCGGGGGGCAAGACTATAGTCCACAGAAAGTGGTTTACCACATTAACTACGGCGAAATGAGCCGCATTAATGCAACGTTTAATAACATAACCAATCATCTTGACGCTTTGGGTGAAGACGCCATTGATTTGAAGGTGGTTGTCCATGGTGGGGCATTAGAGTATTTTATTGAGTCCAAGAATGACGTCGATAAACAAATGGCTCTAGACAGCTTGCGCTTTCAAAATGTGCAATTTTTAATCTGCGGGAATACTTTATTAGCCTATCAGGTCAAACGACAGGACCTTTATGAAGTTGCAGAAGAGGACATGGTTCAAGCTGGATTACCAACCATCGTCGCTTTGCAGCAAGCAGGGTATATTTATGTACGACCATAACCAAGCGTTTTAAGTCTAAATGAGGTGTTTTTTGGCCTTAGACTCCCTATAACTTAGACCCATTTTGATCTGAACCAACCCTCTATGGATTATGAGCAACTCATTGCAGATGTTGACATCCAAAACTTACAACTAATTATTGGCTTGTCAATAGGTTTAGCTTTTGAGGTGAGTGCAGCCATGAGCTACTTTTGTCTTAGAAAATTAGTACTGGATTGAATCGTGCTTGAATATAGCAGCGTCGATTAAACTTGGCTTTTAGGCTTGAGCACATACCTCTTATTAACCCAGTTGCTGCTTCAAGGCGAGACCAGTGACATTGCCGAAGCCCAGATTATTCTGGGAGATTTTAGCCAAGACCAAAGTGTTGTTGTTAGCTAAATTAATTAATGATAATGTGTTCGCAAAGCGATAATTATTTATAATTTATCAAAGGTTTTCATACAAGCTCGTTGGGCTATTTTTTTATAAAAGTTACGACTCGGCTTGCATAGATGTAATGATCATTTGCCAAGCTTTGTATTAGTTGAGAAATAATAATGAAACCAATAACAAGAATTATACGTGCTAGTGTATTTGGCTTTTGCACATTATTGACCCTGATGACCTTCTCAACTCAAGTGGTTGCAATAAGCGATCTACAGCAAGGCCTAAAGGCACAAAATGATGGTGATCTAGCAGGTGCTGCAAATTACTTTCAAACGGCAGCTCAAGCTGGCAGTAGTGAAGGCCAATACCAGTTAGGTTTGCTATATGCTCAAGGAATTGGCATCAAAGTAGACCTAGCTAACGCGAAAATTTTAATGCAAAAAGCAGCTGATCAAGGTCATATACTCGCAAGTGAATGGCTAGGCATGCAAGCTGTCCCAACACCATCTGCCTGGGAAGAGGAAGAGGAAGATCCAGAAGACGACTGCTAGGCATAGTTATCAAATTTAACACAATAAAAAAGAGCAACATGGCCCTTTTTTATTGTGGCTATAATTTAGCCGATTATGGCTTAACAGTGTTAAAACCTAAGATTTCCCATGTCTGCATGCCACCTCGGAACCACTTGAGTTTCTCAGCTGGGTAGCCAAATTTCAACAAGGTTGCCATAGAAGCTGGAGACTGGCCACACCACATACCATTGCAGAACAAAGCTAAGGTTTTTGCGCTAGAATAATCGAACACTTCATTTACGTTGCCAGCAACAATAGCTTCGTCGACCGTAAATTCGTCGGCATCGCCAACCAATTTAACTCCAAACTGCTCCATCATCACCTGCATAATGATTTCAGTAGTCGCACCTTTAGAGGGCGTTAACATTGTGAATGGCACATTGACAGCACCAGGAATAGTGCCGCGTTCAACCCAATCAGGAGTCCGTGAATCGACTACCAAAATACTTTCACCCTTTTGCATGCGCATTATATGGTCAATAATTTCCAGCTCACCAAGTGTTTCGATGCCTGGAGCAAAGGTCATGGGCTGAATACAAAAAACTGGGCACGGCCGTGACGTTTTTGCAAACGCATCTATAATCGTATTACTGTTGTCTTGATTACGTATAATTTGAACAGACTTGCCATTGTGATTTACATCTACAGACATCAGCTTGCTAGTAATTCCAACAGGTCCACCAGCTGCTATTGCACTAATGCTGGTAACTCCTAACAGCAAACTAGCACCAAGAAAAGAGACTATTTTTGTTATTTTTTTCATAATTTACCTCATTATTTTTATTGTAATATTGCCGCTTCATCCTACTGTTAGAAAAAAAAAATATCAAGCTATGCAAATATCATGTTTTAAAACTTGTCTATTAGGGTATTTTATTGAGTCCATGAATGACGTCGATAAACAAATGGCTTTAGAGAGATTGCGCTTTCAAAATGTGCAATTTTTAATCTGTGGAAATACTTTATTAGCCTACTCGGTC
>Ga0209713_10000502_pt1 | contig 22152 bp, 11 predicted proteins | sample ArcOceMetagenome_3_FD_187444 | JGI IMG/M metagenome (GOLD analysis project Ga0209713, IMG submission 187444) | Marine eukaryotic phytoplankton communities from Arctic Ocean - Arctic Ocean- Svalbard ARC20M Metagenome (SPAdes) (version 2) | ecosystem: Environmental > Aquatic > Marine > Oceanic... | reverse complement strand
AAATATAGAGCAGAAGCTGTAGTAGACATAGACACCTTACTATGTGGCGAATATACTGTAACGAGTACTCCTGTAGATGGTTTTAGAGGAACACCTGGTTATAACTGGACTTTACTTGACAGTAATAGAAACCTTATTTTTAATAGAAAAGTAGGCTACTTTAGATCTACTTCTAGTGCTATTAGTACTCGCTCTACAGATACCATACTCTTTAGAAAAGGGGGCACTTACTACATTCAACACAACATAAATAACGCTCCACTTAACTGCCCAAGCACCTACTTTGATACTCTGGTAGTGCCCCCGTTGTTAGAAACAGATTTATCTATTGGCCCTGACACCTTCGTGTGTGCTGGTACGGATATAGTATTGCGACCTCGTGTAAGTAATACTAGTCCTCCGATTACTTTTCAATGGAGCACTATGGGGGTGACCAATGATGGTGAATACCTCAAAAACACAACCAGTGATACGAATAATAACCTAGACACCTTTGTAATATCTATACCTGAAGTACGATACGATACTGGTGTAGCTGTCATCATTACAGATGGCAATGGTTGTACTGCAGAAGATACCGTGCAGATATTCCTGAAAGCTAATCCGCTGGCAGTCCTACCTCCAGACCAACGCATATGTAGCTACGATAGCTTCAATATAGTGCCTAATCTAGATTCTGCTTATTGGGTAGACCCTATCTTGGGAGACACACTAGTGCAAGGAGATACTCTTTTCAAAGAGTGGTACTTCGCTAACTTTGCTTTCTCACCCTTTAGCCTCGCAGATAGTGTCACCGTAAATGTGGCTGGCAGATACGTAATACGTGTATATGACAGCCTCGGATGTGCAGACACTGATACTATGTTCCTATTTGTAAATGACACCGTAGTAGCCAATGCAGGCCCAGACCAAACCCTTTGTTTTGATGATCCTCAGATTATTACTGCTGGCGGATTAGACACCGCAGGTACAGGAAAAAGCGGCTTATATAGATGGTCTAATATTACATCTGCACCGCCCAGTAGAAATATGGGTACAGATCAGACATACACCTACACTGCTGGCATGGATAGTATCTACAAACTAGATCTTACTGTAAATCAAGGAGGTATAACCTGTATAGATGACGATACAGTCAATATTTTCGTAAACCAACTGCCTATCGTGACCATATCTGATGACTTTGCCGTTTGTTGTGATGCAGGTGACATACCGCTTAACTTTAATATAGTTACTCCTACAGGTAACCCATCCACTGGGGGATGGAGCTGCAGCAGCTATCCTAACCTAGTACAAGGCAATGTGTTCTATACTTCTGATGCTTGTGCCCTTATCACTAGCCCCGCTAGAAGTATAAAAATATTTGTAACCTATACCTACACGAACCCTACTACGCTCTGTGTCAATAGAGATTCTATGGGCATTACAGTAAACAGCCTACCTAGAACAATACTACTAGATAAGCAGTATTGCCAAGACATAGGCTCTGTACAATTAGATAATGATGTGGTAATTAGTCCAGCTAATACTTCGCTAGGTACTCCTTCTTGGAAATGCCTTGACTCTAACTCCATTTCTAATCGCTTTATAGCCGATATGCTAGAAAATAGAGGCTCTCAGTTTGCCCCAGACTGGTGGATTAACCTAGACGAGTCTAACTACGAAATACAAAATACAGATAAAGATACTGTTGTACTTGAATTTACATACACCGATCAGTATGGTTGTAGAACTAAAGATACTTCACTCATATTTATCTGGAGAGTACCTAAGATTACTTTCAGTACTAACAGAGAACTCTGCTGGGATGAGGGTAAAATATCCCTTAATACCCTAACAGGTGTTAACCTAACAGACGGAGTTTGGACCATTTATGACTCTATTGGGTTTAGAAATCCTGCAACCTTGGGCGGATTAACTGGCGATACTATCAATACACTCAATAGTGTTCCTCTAGCTAGTCCTAGTGCTACTCCTAATAGATACTTGATACGTTATGACCACATAGCTACAGGTTGCCCTGCACAGAATGACACTACACTTATTATCAATCCTTTGCCAGTAGTTAATCTAACGCAACTTGCTCCTGATAGATACTGTGAAACCGTAGCTAACATGCCACTAAATGCCAACCCTGCCGGTGGTACTTGGTCGTCTAATGACCCAAGTGCTCTAGTAGGTGGTAACACCTTTAGCCCTGGTAATGCTTCTTCAATATTCCCAGACTCTATACACTTTAGATATAACTACACCAGTAATGTAACGGGATGTAAGAATGTAGACTCTATCCACGCTCTTGTAGATGTTAGTCCTACTATTACTACTCCTACAGGTACTGAGTTCTGTAGAACCAAAGGAATAATGACTGAAACACTTCAGTTTGCTCTAACTGGTCAAAATACAGATAGAATAGATTGGTTTAACTTTAGTCCGGGTGCTCCTAGAGTAACAATGGGTACGGTAGCTAGTCAGAATATTACGCTTAACTACCAAGCTGATAGTACTGAAGTATTCAGAATTATCACTAATGTAGAAGGAAGGGGTTCTTGTGCAGATGAAGGAGGTTTCTTTGACATAACCGTACATCCTATTCCTCAAGCTACTTTAACTAATGATAATCCTGAGGGATGTAACCCTGTGACTACTACACTGGGTATGAATATAACTAACCAGGTAGATCCAAATACAAGCAACTATGCTTGGACACTAGGAGATGCAGGAAATTCTACTGCTGCTACAGCTAGTACTACAATAACCTATACTACAGATGGCCAGCCACGTGCTGACCTTACTATCACCTCTGATAAGGGATGTGATACTACTTTGTCTACCACTACTAGAGTGAATCCTATACCGGTAGCTAACTTCTTGCCTAATCCAGATAACTATACTACAGCTGCTCTACCTAGATTCCAGTTTAATGATAAGAGTACTGTTCCACCTATTAACGGTGCTACCATTATAGATTATGCGTGGAACTTTGGTGACCCTGCTAACTCTACTTCTGTAGAACAAAATCCATCGTTCTTCTATCCACCAGATACAGGTAGTCTTAACGTTACACTTACTGTAACTACAAATCACGGATGTTCTAATACTTTCACTTATCCTGTGGTAATAGGTCCAGACCTTATCGTCTTCATACCTAATGCATTTACTCCAGACTTTGCTGGACCATCTGATAATGAAGGTTTCAAAGCTCACATAAGTGGTGAAAAGTCTATGCAACTGACTATCTTCAATAGATGGGGTGAGATTATGTTCCAAACTACCGACAAAAATGAAAAATGGAACGGTATCTATAAAGAGGTGCCTGTTCAACAAGATGTATATGCTTATGCACTCAAAGTGACTGCACTAAACGACGAAGTATACACCTATACAGGTACTATCACGTTGATTAGATAAATAGATAACAAGCTATAACACTAGCAATTGCAATAAAAGAGGGGACTATGTTTCCTCTTTTATTGCTTATATTTGGAATGTACCGATGTATAAAATTATTTCCATACTGTCACTGATACTTGTTTTTTGCACAGCAAAAGCAGATCATCTAATGGGTAGTGAAATCACGTACACACATTTATTCGGTAAAACATATCAAATAAATGCAACTCTCTACAGAGACTGCGGAGGTAAAAAATTAAATGGTCAAGGCGGTGGCACTTCTACAGAAAATAGTACAGACCTCACCCAAGCCTATATTAGAACCATTTCTACAGCTTGCCAGAATAAGAATATCGGCAATGGAATAACACTAAGTAAAATTAGTTTTGAAAATATTACTAAGATATGTAATCCTCAAGAATCCAAGTGCGGCACAAACTCTACCTACCCTTTCGGAGTAGAAGCACACCATTATAGCGGCAAAATAGATTTTAATTCCTACACTGAATATCAAGGATGTTCATTTCATATTTTTATCAGTAAAAAAGAACGATCAGGTGCCAATATCTTAACCTCAAGTGGAGATGATATTTACAACTTTGTGTTTATAGACCCTTGGAAAGAAAACGTAAGCTCCCCTACTTTTGGCAATGTTCCATCATTATTTTACAATCTAAACCAACCCGTATATGGAAGCGAATATGTTTCTAATAATAATCGAGACTCTCTCGCATATAAATGGGTAAACCCACAACGAGCTTACAATACAAATATCAATTATATAGGCGGCTACTCTGCTCAAAATTTCATAAGAACACATTGTCCAAACGGTGACAATTGTAGTCCAGATCCTTCCGTATATCCACCACAAGGGCTTTTCTTAGATCCTAATACTGGCGATTATATATTCACGCCTACTCAAAGCAACCAAACAAGCATACGTGTATTGGAAGTAGAACAATGGCGAAAAATAAATGGATCCACCTATTTAGCCAGTAAAATAAGACGAGATGTAAAGACAACCACTCTTAGTTCTAGTCCAAATAACTCTCCAAAAATTAATAGTGATGACGAATACAATCTGTGTATTGGTCAACCTTTCACCCTAAACATTTCTGCGACAGATTTAGCAGCTAATGGTATAGATATAAGTAATGATTCTGTAATATTTACTGCAGAATCAAGTTTGTCAGGATTAACACAAAATAATAAATCGATAACAACTCGACCTTACAATTATCTACAGCTAAGCTACACACCCACTATACAAGATACTGGCAAACATTATATACGAATAAAAGCTAGAGACAACCACTGCAACAAGTACGGCGAGTCTTACAAAACCATACAACTCAATGTTTTGCCGCGTGATAAAGCCAGTCTACAAATAGATGAGATATTTTGCGGTAACAATCAGGTTACATTCAATACACAGAGATCATCTGAATTCACCCTAGCCACATACAATCAAGGTATTTTAATAAATGACACCTCACAAGTAACTAGTCCTTATTTATATACTAATCCTAGAACCCAAAATCAAGTATACCAGTTACGCTATACAGACAATTATGGCTGTACCGACACCGTAGAAAACCTGCACAGTAATAAAGGAACTCTAGGCGTAAGTAAAGCTAGACTCATAGGAGCTACCACACTTTGCGAGGGGTCAGATTTGGTGACTTCTCTATCTCACAATGTCTATACTATAAGTGATGTTAATTGGCAGTACAATGGTGCACTAAGTATGACAGATACCTTCGTAACCGAAGTAGAAAACGGAATACTAAAATATCAATACACACTTACATCTAATAATCTCACTTGCCCGCTACAAGATAGTACACAAGTAATAAAAAGACAGGGACCAAGTATCATAATGGCTGATACACATCAGATATGTTTTGAACCCATTATAGATTTAAATACCATATCTGCTTCTCCTGCTAGTGGTGTTTGGGAATATGGGACCACGGCTATTAATACAGTATTTGATATAAGTACAATTTTACCTAACGGAGATACTTCTATACGAGTGTCCTATAATGTTATGGATGAAGCTTCGCAATGTCTAAGCTCTAAGCAACTCTATCTAAAGATACTAAAGGCTCCTGTACTAAAACTCCAAGATCAATATATATGTGGAAACGATAATGTGTTTAGGCTAAAAAACGGGATAACAATTCCCTTCAATTTAACGGGCGAAAACATAACGTGGAGACCTTTAAATAATGTAAGTGCATACATTGATACACCTGAGCCACATATAGATATACCGTCATTTTCTCCAAGAACATATAAGCTAGAAGCAACCAACAGAACTACAGAACTCTGCCAAATTATAGATACTATAACTATAGTCGTGGGTGACAATCTAGTGTTACAAGTGAATGACAACAGAACAATATGCCAAGGAAATGAACCGTTAGACCTAAACGAATATTTCCAAGTTAATGCTCCCGGAGGTGCTTGGCAAGCTACTGAGAACAGTTTATCCTTCACATCTAATAATCACTATATACCTAGCCTTTGCGGTGCCAATGTACTACGATATACCTACGACAGAAACAATTGCTTTGCAGAGATAGAATTCCCCATTCAGACGATATGTAAGCCTACCTTTTCTACTTCTATACCTTCGGAAATATGTGCAGACTACGAGCAGATACAACTAGAACAAAACTATAGCTGGAAAGGTGCAGGAGTAGGTAACAACATACTACGCCCTACTTTATTACCCATAGGCAAGCAAGAATTAATAGCTACACAAAAGGCTGATATATGTGCATTTGACACTGTAATCCAATATACTATTATTCCACCATTGACCTATTCTGCACTTAGCAGTAATACCAAAATATGCGAAGACGAAACACTAGAGATAACGCTAGCTAGCTCTAGTGTCTTCACGATAGACGTACTCACTTGTGCTTCTTCTGTGACCAAAAGCAGTCAACAAAAATTTACATATACACCCAGTAATTGTGATTTACAAAATGAGGAGATAAATATATCCTTCATTTCTAAGTCTATGGCCATGTGCCCTAGTCACTTTGATACTTTAGCCATAGCTTACTTTGCTAAACCAAAAGCTACAATATCAAAACCCATTATAGGTTGCGAACCATTAGACCTAGATATAACATTCACAACATTGTCTGGCAACAACATCGACTACAAGTACACCTTAAAATCTGATTATCACATTTTTAACGGCGTAGGAAATACCCTCCAATATACAGATCTGAAATACGGAGAATACTCGCTAACTACTAAATTAAGCGATGATAACGGTTGTAAAAATGAAACTACACAAGACAACATAGTAGTAGTATACCCAAAACCTAAAGCAGAATTTACAATGGCCAATAAAGATAGGTTAGCCCTATCTGAAAGAGAATTATTACTCAATAACTTTTCTTCATCCATAGAAGGACCTTTAAACTCGAAATGGTTCTATGCTAAAAACGGAAAATCAACTTTATTTTCAACATATAGCAATCCAACTTATGAACTACCAGCGGATACGGGCAGGTTTCAGATAATGCTAATTGCATCTTCTGACAAAGAATGTTCTGACACGTTCTCTTCCAATGTAGTACTAGTACCAGATATCATAGCATTCATACCAAATGCTTTTACTCCAGATAATAAAGGACCTGAGTCCAATGCTACATTCTCAGTAATAAGTGACCATGCACAGGCATTTAAAATAGAGATATACAATAAATGGGGTCAAAAAGTTTTTGAATCTAAAGACATCAATAACTCTTGGGATGGAACATTTCTGGGCCAACACTGCCCTAATGGAGTCTATGTATATTCCATAGATTTAATCAACAAAACCGGAGTAGAATACTCCTATCAAGGTACGGTCAATCTTATCCGTTAATTGGGAATAAGTATCTTCACATTCTAACAAAGCTTTCGAAGCTTATTTCTTAACTTCGTAGTCCCCGTAGCACAAAGTGAGCAAGGATATAATAGAAGAAAATAAAGAAATAGCTGGCCGATATCGCCAACTTCTGAAAGTGTCTAAATGGTCAAGAGAAAAAGGTGACGTCACCATAATCAGAAAAGCCTTTGATCTGGCACTAGAAGCTCATAAACCTATGCGTAGGAAATCGGGTGAACCCTATATTTACCATCCTATAGCAGTCGCTAAAATAGCTGCAGAGGAGATAGGGCTTGGTACTACTTCTATAGTCTGTGCCCTTTTGCACGATGTAGTAGAAGATACAGACATCACCATAGAAGAAATAGAAGCACAGTTTGGAACTAAGGTTGCCAATATAATAGACGGACTTACTAAAATTTCAGGAGTTTTTGATACCAGCTCGCCACAAGCAGAAAACTTCAGAAAGATGCTTCTTACTATGGCCAATGATGTACGTGTAATTCTGATAAAGTTATGCGATAGGCTACATAACATGCGTACTCTGGAGCATATGAGTGACAAAGGTCAGCTCAAGATAGCATCTGAAACCACTTTCATCTATGCACCTCTGGCTCACAGGCTTGGTTTATATGCCATCAAAACAGAGCTAGAAGACCTCTCCCTGAAATACACCCAACCTATACTATATCAAGACTTAAAGCAAAAACTAAGTGCTACCAAAGAGCAGCGTAACAAGTATATCCGCTCTATTATAAGACCACTGAAACAAGAATTCGATGAACTGGGTATTAAGTACGAAATAAAAGGCAGACCCAAATCCATACATAGCATCTATAGCAAAATGGTCTCTAAGAAATTAGAGTTTGAGGATGTATATGATTTATTTGCTATTCGTATAATAATAGACAGTGATCCTGAAGATGAAAAAATGGATTGCTGGAATGTATACTCTATCATTACAAGTATTTTTAAACCCAACACAGAGCGAATGCGAGACTGGATATCTATACCCAAAAGCAATGGGTACGAGAGTCTGCATACTACTGTGATGGGACCAAAGGGCCAATGGGTAGAAGTGCAAATACGCTCTACTAGAATGGATGACATAGCAGAAAAAGGCTATGCAGCCCATTGGAAATATAAGGGAAAAGATGAAAACTCTAAGGCTACTAATAGCTTAGATAACTGGATACAGCAAGTGCGTGAGGTGCTAGAAACTCAGGAAGGAAATGCTCTTGATTTTATAGACGAGTTTAAAATGAGTTTGTATGCCGACGAAGTATTTGCATTCACACCTAAGGGAATGCTCAAAAAGCTTCCTCAAAGTTCTACCGCTCTTGACTTTGCTTTCGAAATACATACCGAGGTAGGAGCTAAATGCCTAGGAGCTAAAGTGAATGGCAAACTTGTACCTCTTAGCTACGAAGTAAAAAATGGAGACCAAATAGAGATACTAACCTCTAATAAGCAAAAGCCTAATAAAGATTGGCTGGCTTTCGTAAAAACAGGAAAGGCACGTACTCGAATAAAACAAAGTCTAAAAGACAACAAGCGAGTAGTAGCTAACTTGGGCAAAGAGTCCCTATCGCGTAGAATGAAAAATGCTGGTTATGTTATCAATACTGAAAACATGAATAAGCTTATAGCATTTTATAAAGTAGAAGATGAACTAGAGCTTACCTATCAAATAGGCGAAGGAATAATAGATAAGGAGAAAATAAAGCTACAAGAGATCTTTGTAGAAACTAAATCTACACACAAAGCGGGTATCGCAAAAGAGTTTAATACCCTCAAGTCTAAAACCAAGAATGAACTAATCTTAGGTGATGACAATGTAGAAATGGATTACAGTATGGCCAATTGCTGTAACCCTATACCCGGAGACAAAGTGATAGGCTTTATCACGGTGATGGGAGAAATAAAAATACATCAAACCTCTTGCAAAAATGCCGCTAATTTAATGTCCAGATTTGGATACCGAATTATAAAAGCAAACTGGTCAGACGACGTGACTACGCAGGAAGATTTTGAGGCAGCACTCGAAATTTCGGGCATAGATTCTCTTGGTCTAGTGAGTAAAGTTACTGACATTGTTTCCAAACAGTTGAAAGTAAACATGAAATCAATCAGTTTTGAATCCTTGGATGGAACGTTCATAGGTAAATTAAAAGTGCAAGTATCCGACACAGAGCACCTTGACCAACTTATGAATGAACTGAAGAGCATAGATGAGTATGTAAAAGTAACTAGAACTATCTTAGAAACTATACCTAAACCAACGGAAAAGTAATGCAAGAAAAAAGCAGCATAAAAGACGATGTAAAATCCTTGTTTACTTCCTACCTCGAAAATAAAGGACAACGAAAGACTCCTGAGAGATACGCTATACTAGACGAGATATATAGCAACAAAAAACACTTTGATGTAGACACGCTCTACATTCAAATGAAGAATAGAAACTACCACGTGAGTAGAGCTACGGTGTATAACACCTTAGACTTACTCCAAGAATGTGGTTTAGTTATAAAACATCAATTTGGGCAAAATATGGCCCAGTTTGAGCAAGCATACGGATACAAACAACACGACCACATAATCTGCAATACGTGCGGAAAAGTAATGGAATTTTGCGACCCACGTATTCAACAAATCACTTCTAAAATGGCAGAATTGCTCAATTTTGAAGTAACAAGACACTCTCTTAATTTATATGGAGAACCTTTAGTAGATGGACTAGGGCTTTGTATGAATTGTGATAATCAAGTAAAAGTAGTAGAACAAAAATAAATGGTAGATGTACTGTTAGGCCTCCAATGGGGCGACGAAGGAAAAGGAAAAATAGCTGATTACCTTACTCCAAAATATGATGTAGTAGCACGTTTTCAAGGAGGACCTAATGCAGGTCACTCCCTAGAATTCAATGGTATGAAACACGTACTCAACACTATACCTTCTGGTATATTTCATGATGGATGTGTGAACATAATAGGAAATGGAGTTGTGATAGACCCTGTACTATTTATGGCAGAGATAGATCGCACAGTTGCGGCAGGTGCTAATGTAAAAGAGAACCTACGTATCTCATACAAAGCACACATTATCATGCCTACACATAAAATACTAGATGCCGCTAGTGAGTGGAGCAAAGGAGACAAAAAGATAGGCAGTACACTAAGAGGTATTGGCCCAACTTATAGAGAAAAAATAGGTAGAGGCGGACTTAGAGTAGGAGAACTATTTGATCCTAATTTCGAAAAGAACTACCACGAAAAGAAAAAACGATCGCTACAAATAGTGGAGACGTTTGGTTTTACAGATTTTGACTTACCAGCCATGGAAGAAGAGTTCTTCACCGCAGTAGAAAGACTTCGAGAATACCAATTTGTAAATAGCGAGTACCTGGTAAATGAGCATATAGTAAACGGCAGTAATATACTAGCCGAAGGAGCTCAGGGAAGTATGCTAGACATAGACTTTGGTTCATACCCATTTGTGACTTCTAGTAATACTACAGTAGGTGGAGTATCTACAGGACTAGGAATAGCTCCTAAGCATATTAATAAAGTAAAAGGAATCTTCAAAGCATATTGTACTAGAGTAGGTAGCGGTCCATTCCCATCTGAACTTCATGATGACATGGGTGAGCACATACGTAAGGTAGGTAACGAATTTGGAGCTACTACAGGTAGACCACGTAGAACAGGATGGCTAGATCTAGTAGCATTAAAATACGCTATAATGCTAAGTGGTGTAGATGAGCTGTGTATGATGAAAGCTGATTGCCTAAGCGGTATAGATGAGGTAATGGTAGGAACCAGCTACAAAGGAGATCTTATAGAAACCAATGAAGTACCTTTTGATCTAAATGCTGACAACTTCAAGTCTGTATATGAATCTCATCCAGGATGGCAGGAAGATATCACACAAATGAAAACACACGATGCACTTCCAAAAACCTTCCAAAACTATATCTCAGACATAGAACGCCAGATAAACACGCCTATCAGCATTATATCTGTAGGACCAGGAAGAGATCAAACGATTATAAAATAATAGCAGTGCGGTAAAAAAGAACAAAATGAACGCATACATATTCCCAGGTCAAGGAGCTCAATTCGTAGGAATGGGCAAAGAGCTTTATGATACCAATGAAGAGGCAAAAGCCCTTTTTGAGAAAGCAAACGATATATTAGGATTCCGTATCACAGACGAAATGTTTGAAGGAACAGATGAAGGACTAAAGCAAACCAATATCACGCAACCGGCTGTATTTCTTCATTCAGCTATACTAGCCAAGACTATAGCAGGTTTCAAACCTGACATGTTAGCAGGGCATAGTCTAGGCGAAATATCTGCATTAGTAGCAGCTAACTGTCTCTCTTTCGAGGAAGGACTAAAACTAGTAGCTATAAGAGCAAATGCCATGCAAAAAGCATGTGAGGCAAATCTAAGCACCATGGCAGCCATCATAGGACTAGATGATGCCGTAGTAGAAGAAGTATGTGCCAGCATAGAAGAAATAGTGGTAGCGGCTAACTATAACTGCCCAGGTCAATTGGTAATCTCTGGAAGCAATGAAGGAATAGACAAAGCCTGTGAAGCACTTATAGCAAAGGGAGCTCGTAGAGCACTTAAACTTCCTGTAGGTGGAGCCTTTCACTCTCCTCTGATGGAACCAGCCAGAGAAGAGCTAGCAGCAGCCATAGAGGAAGCTACTTTTAATACACCTAACTGCCCAGTATATCAAAACGTAAGTACAAAAGGGGAAACTGACCCCGCAACGATAAAGGCTAATCTAGTAGCACAGCTTACCTCTTCTGTAAAATGGAACCAATCCGTTCAGAATATGATAGCTGATGGAGCCATTAAGTTTACCGAAGTAGGCCCAGGGAAAGCTCTACAAGGAATGTTGATTAAGATCAATAAAGAAGTAGAGCGAGACGGCATCAGCTAGTAAGTTCCACTTACATAAAACAACTAAAATGACCAGACTAACATACCTACTACTCATAACTGCCACCACGCTACTACTAGCGTGCAACTCCCAAGTAAAAAACACCACCGAAGAGCAGACCGAGGCACAGGCTACAGAAGTATCTCCACAAGAAATGCTTAATGAAGCGTATCAGCTTTTTAAGGAAGGGGATGATAATGCTTCTATCCTACTGGCTACCCAAGTGCTAGAACTCGGCAGAAAAACGAAGAATGACACGCTAGTAGGCAGAGCACTTACTTCGCTGTGTCGCAATGCTCAGCGTAGTTTGGATACTACTAAACTGGCAGAGCTAAGTAGCGAGCTAGAGGATTTGGCAGCTACATCTGGCAATAAGAAGTGGCTAATGTACAGAGCACATATGAATGCAGAGATGTGGCGACTAATAGGAGATATGGATAGAGCAGAAGATTTCTATACGGAGAGCATGGAAATAAGTCTGGCACTGGGTACTACAGGAATGTACACCATCGATCATTTTAATAAGTCATTTGTATCTACCGCCAAAGGAGATTACAAAACTGCCAACGCACTCATAAAGAAGTACTACCTACTGCGAAAAGAAGCAGATGCTAAATCAGAAGATGCATATGGATTGATAGCTTTGGCCTACTTGCTAGAGCAAAAAGAAAACTACAAAGGAGCACACGAAGTAGCTGTGGTTACCCGCAGGCTATTCAAAGAGCAAAACCTATTTCCAGAACCGCCAGATGAAAAACCCTTATTACTAGTAGAGGCTAAAGTAAAAGAGGTCTTAACTACAACCACCTTAGCAGAGATAAGTACAAATTCCGTTTCAGCTTCTGTTCCCAGTTTATTAGACAAGTATTTAGACTAATAGCGGCCTAACATATAGAGGTAAATTTGTGCCTAAGAAAAGGATAGAATAGAATAGAATAGAAATGGAAAATATTTCTAATAGAGCTTTAATCAGTCGACTATATAGTTCTGCAGATCTACAAGTGGAAGAAGCTGGCTTTGATACAGAAAGTTGGTCGCAGTGGTATGAGGTAGTTCAGGAACTGACGGGTCCAGAAAAGATGGTTTATGTGATAGTGAAATTAAATCAAACAGTAACCAATGGTGGTTTTACCGAATTTTACGAAAACTCATATGGGGTATTTGCTCCAGAAATGATCCACGTGCTCAATGAAATAAAGGCCGTGGGAACAGCCCAAATTATTGCTAGCTCCTTACCTGTAGTAAATCCTACAGGACTTTTGGATGATGCCTACAAAGAGCTTGTTTTCAATCTAAAGCTATCAGAGCAGCAACGTGAGGAGCTTTATTCTCAAGATATGCTATATGACCAACTACATGACCAAGAGAACCTAGAGGATCTACTAGGCGACTATTTACAAAAGATTATCCATTAAGGAGTAAATTGATAGAGAAAAAGATATGCTAAAAAAGATAGAATATTAATTCAGTCACCACTAATTTAAAGACTATAGACTTCTCTCAGTTAGATTACTTTACAACTATTAGAAAGCGATATTTTAGTCCAAAAGTAAAGTCAGAATTAAATATCATCTTGGATAACTTCAAGCAAAGATTTTAAGACTTTTAGAATAAAACTCCGCAGAGTATAGCTACTATAATATACCAAGGTGATTTAATCTTAGTTTTGAAAAGCAAGACAGAGCACACCGCTATAATGGCTATCTGCACTATATTCACGGGAGCCACCATATCTAGATTAGTATAAAAATAGTCTCCTGGTATCACCCAATTAAAACCTACGGGAAGCAGCATAAGATATGCCGCTGCTAGTACCAAACCACTAGATGCTGCTATTACCCCTGGTAGTGCTTTCACTACTACAGGATGCATCTTGATCTTACTCCAGATAGGATATACAAAGAAGATAAGTAAAGCCCCCGGTAAGAAGATACCTAAGGTACTTACAAAGCTGCCAGCTACTTGTGCCATTACTCCGTACCCTTTCATCGCTGTAGCACCTGTAAAACTCGCTATGGTAAATATAGGACCAGGTATAGCTTGCACTAGTCCTACTCCATTCAGAAACTCACCTGTAGTCATAAAAGGCTCACTAGCTCCATTGGAAATATGATTAGTAAACTGCTCTAGCATCATAGGTATGAGCACATTGCCTCCACCGAAAACGATAGTACCAAAACGATAACAGTTTTCAAAAAGGATAACCAATGGATTAGAACTCACCTTACCCAAAACCCCTGCGAGAATAAAAATCACTACGAATGTGACCAATGATCTCCAAGGAAATTTGATTTTTATGGGCTTATATTTTTGAACGGTTCCCTTAAAATCGAAGAAAGAAAACAAACCAGCGGTTACGAGTACAATGGGAAACATCCAAGGTGTTTTCATATTGACCCAAGTATCTAGTGGGTATCTAAGTAATGCTGTGACCACAAAAGCCATAGTCGCTAAAAGATATCCTTGCCTGTTTTTTACAGATTTCTTTACCATTTTGACCCCTGCTACTATTACAAAACCTACGGCTACAGGCTGTACAAATCGTAAGTATCCTAATGCTTGGTCTTGAAACGCTCCTATAAATATGGCAGTAATGGTAAGCAGTATAAAAGCAGGCAACACCCATACAAGTAAGGTAAGAAAGGCTAATACTCTTCCTCCAAATTGATACCCGATGCTCATAAGCGTTTGTGTAGAGGATGGACCTGGCAGCATCTGACAGAGAGAAAAATACTCCATGAGCTGCTCGGTAGTCAGATACTTCTTTTCTTCTACCAATCTTTTTTGGTATAACGCAAGATGCATGTTAGGGCCACCATAGGCACTAAACGCAATAATGAAAACATCTTTCAAAAAAATGAGTCTCTTTATTTTTTTTACGCTATTTGTATTTTTCTTTGCCAGAATGTACAAATTTAAACCGAACCCTTCAAAACTTTTATATAACTTATCTTTTATTCTATTTTCTCTTATGCTTTTCGCGTCCTGTGGCGTGGATCACAAGACCGAGGTAGAAGCTATAGAAAAACTAGAAGTAAGCTTAGAAGGCAATCTCAAAAATCTAGAAATAGATGATGCCCTTTTTAGTACTAGAATAGAATACATAGAAGGAGTACTTCGCTATTTTAGCAATGATTACTCTACGGAAACATCTTTGGAACTAGGTAATAATCTAGACAAGCTAAAAACGCTCAAAAAAATATATGCTAAACGGCTAAATGAGCACGCTAGTAATCTGAAGGAGCAAGAAGAACTAGGCATACAGCTTAACACACTAAAGACAGATATATCTAATGGAGCTATGAGCAAAGAAGAATTTAAGAGCTACTACACTACCGAAAAAATAGATACAGAAGTACTGTTAAACTCTAGTGTAGCGGTAAAGAAAGCACTTTACGAAGTAGAGCCGGAGTATTCACGTATTATTCAGACTTTGAGTCCTTTATTGCCAGGGGACCTTCGCTAGAAGCTAAGCTTCTCCGGTAGGTCCAAAACTCATAGGAGGAAACTGAGGTGCACTATCCTGCATTTTTATCTCCCCAAAACTAGCTTCAAATTTTTGAATATTATCGCTAAGAGCCATTTGTAGTCTTTTAGCATGTTGTGGGCTCAGTAGTATTCTACTTTTTACTTTAGCCTTAGGTACACCAGGTAGTAGTCTTATGAAATCTACCACAAACTCAGAGTTAGAGTGAGAGATGATAGCCAGGTTACTGTATATACCGTCTGCTACATCTTCAGATAATTCTATGTCTATTTGATTGCCTTTGTTTTGATCGCTTGCCATAGGTTCAAAGCAACGAATTTTATTTCACTTATAGGTAAATTCTCATTTTAAATTTACACAAAAAAAGGGCATCCTATGTAGGATGCCCTAAGTATTATAGACTAGTATACTTACTAGTTAGAGACTTCTACTACGTTAGTATCTACCGTAGTTTCCTCTTTAGCTGCTTTTAAAAGATCAAATTCCTCTTGAGAACCTACTATTAGGTTTTCGTAAGCTCTAAGACCAGTACCTGCAGGAATTAAGTGCCCAACTATTACGTTTTCTTTCAAACCTAACATTTTGTCTACCTTACCTTCTATAGCTGCTTCATTAAGCACTTTAGTAGTTTCCTGGAAAGATGCTGCAGACATAAAACTATACGTACCCAAAGAAGACTTTGTGATACCTTGTAACAAAGGACCAGATGTAGCACTAAGTGCTTCTCTAACCTCTATTGGCTTCATATCCTTACGCTTAAGCGAAGAGTTAAGATCTCTTAATTTTCTAAGTGAAAGAATTTCTCCCGCTTTTACATCATTAGAATCTCCTGGCTCTACAACTACACGCTTGTCGTATAGTTCATCATTTTCCTCTTTGAAGTCTAGCTTATTAACAGCAGATCCTTCTAAGAATTTAGTATCACCTGCCTCTATTACAGAAACTTTCTGCATCATTTGCTTGATGATTACCTCAATGTGCTTATCATTTATTTTCACACCTTGTAGTCGATATACCTCTTGTATACCGTTTACAATATAATTCTGCACTGCACTAATACCTTGTATTGATAAGATATCTTGTGGAGTAATAGAACCATCAGATAGTGGAGTACCTGCTCTTACAAAATCACCATCTTGTACTAAGATGTGCTTAGAAAGAGAGATAAGATATTTCTTAGTAATACCTTCTTTAGACTCTATATTCACTTCTCTGTTACCACGCTTGATACCACCATATGTAACTACACCATCTATCTCAGACACTACTGCCGGATTAGAAGGGTTACGAGCTTCGAAAAGCTCAGTTACTCTTGGTAGACCACCTGTAATATCACTAGTCTTACCTATAGTTCTAGGTATTTTAGCTATAATAGTACCTGCTGTTACTTTCACGCCTTCTTCTACAGAAAGGTGAGCACCTACTGGTACGTTTAGTTCTTTAAGAATTTCTCCTTTTTTACCTACTATATGTATCGCTGGATTGATTTTCTTGTCTCTAGAGTCAGTGATTAGCTTCTCTTTATAACCTGTAGCCTCATCCATTTCTACTGTGAATGATACACCTTCTTTCAAATCAATAAACTCTACCTTACCATCCAAATCCGAAAGGATAACAGCATTATAAGGGTCCCAAGAACAAATCTTGTCACCTTTCTTAATTTTCGCTTTTTCCTTTACATATAAAAATGAACCGTATGGTATATTGGTAATAAATAGAACTTCTTTAGACTTAGCATCTAATAATTTCAGCTCTCCTGATCTACCAACTACTATACCTACATCATTGCCATTGCTATCTTTACCAGGAACCGTTTTCACTTCATCAAATTCAGTGATACCGTTTGCCTTAGCTATTGTCATAGACTCTTGAGCAATGTTAGATGCCGTACCACCTACGTGGAACGTTCTAAGTGTAAGCTGTGTACCTGGCTCACCAATAGACTGAGCGGCGATTACACCTACAGCTTCTCCTGCTTGCACTGTTCTACCTGTTGCAAGGTTTCTACCATAGCACTTAGCACATACACCTCGCTTAGACTCACAAGTCATCACTGAGCGTATTTCTACAGATTCTACACCTGCATCTTCTATTTGTGTAGCTATTAAGTCAGTGATTTCTTCACCAGCTTCTATTAGTAACTCGTCTGTATCAGGATGATGAACATCAAGTAGAGAAACTCTACCTTCTATTCTATCTCTCAACTTATCTATTACTTCGTCATTTTCTATAAGTGTACGTACCTCAAATCCACGTAAGGTACCGCAATCGTCAATAGAAACTACTACGTCTTGTGCAACGTCGTGTAGTCTTCTAGTAAGATAACCCGCATCCGCAGTTTTAAGTGCTGTATCCGCAAGACCTTTACGAGCACCGTGAGTAGATATAAAGTACTCAAGGATAGATAGACCCTCTCTAAAGTTAGAAAGAATCGGATTCTCGATAATCTCACCGATACCGCCACCACCGATTTTTTTCTGTGGTTTAGCCATCAATCCACGCATACCACCTAGCTGACGAATCTGCTCCTTAGAACCCCTCGCACCAGAATCAAGCATCATATATATTGGATTAAACCCTTGGTTGTCAGTTGCAATATCATGAAGAAGTGCATCTGCTACTCTAGAGTTAATACGTGTCCAAATATCAATTACTTGGTTATAACGCTCATTATTAGTTATAAATCCATTCTCGTAGTTAGATGTGATTTCCTCTACCTCTTTACGAGCAGATTCTACAAGCTCCTCTTTAGTAGATGGAACTAATACATCAGAAATATTAAATGAAAGGCCACCTCTAAATGCATAGTAGAAACCTATTTCTTTAATAGCATCAAGGAACTCAGCAGTACGAGCCACACCAGATATTTTAATCATATCTCCGATGATGTCTCTAAGTGACTTTTTAGTTAGAAGAGTATTGATATATCCTATCTCCTCTGGAACTCTTTGATTAAAGATAACTCTACCTACAGAGGTTTCTATTATCTCATTTACAAGTACACCGTCCTTCTTAACCATTGCTCTTACTTTTATAACAGCATTAAGGTTAGCTTTCCCTTCGTTATAAGCTATCTCTACTTCTTCGAATGAATAGAATGTAAGACCCTCGCCTTGTACTATTTCATCTTTAGTAGTTCTTCTCATTTTGGTCATATAGTATAGACCCAAAACCATGTCTTGAGATGGTACAGCTATAGGAGCACCATTCGCAGGGTTAAGAATATTATGAGAAGCAAGCATCAGAATCTGAGCTTCTAGTATAGCAGCATTACCTAGTGGTAAATGCACAGCCATCTGGTCACCGTCAAAATCCGCGTTAAAACCAGTACAAACTAATGGGTGAAGACGTATTGCTTTACCTTCTACTAATTTAGGCTGGAATGCTTGTATACCAAGCCTGTGGAGCGTTGGGGCACGATTTAATAGGATTGGATGTCCTTTAAGGATATTCTCCAATATTTCCCATATTACCGGTTCTTTCTTATCTACTATTTTCTTAGCAGACTTTACTGTTTTTACAATACCACGTTCTATCAGTTTTCTGATAATAAATGGTTTGAAAAGCTCAGCTGCCATTCCTTTCGGTAAACCACACTCGTGTAGTTTAAGGTTTGGCCCTACTACGATAACCGAACGACCAGAATAGTCAACACGCTTACCTAGCAAGTTTTGACGGAATCGACCTTGCTTACCTTTAAGCATATCACTCAAAGATTTAAGTGGTCTATTACCGTTTGCTTTTACAGCATTTGCTCTTCTTGTATTATCTAATAAAGAATCAACAGCCTCTTGAAGCATACGCTTCTCGTTTCTCAAAATCACCTCAGGAGCTTTTATCTCCATTAGTCTTTTCAGTCTGTTGTTTCTTATTATTACTCTTCTATAAAGATCATTTAAATCAGAAGTAGCAAATCTACCTCCATCCAATGGAACCAATGGTCTTAGTTCTGGTGGTATAACAGGAAGCATTTTAATAATCATCCACTCTGGACGATTCTCTCCTGTAAGGGTAGAAGCACGGAAACCTTCTATAACGTTAAGTCTCTTAAGAGCCTCATTTTTACGTTGTTGAGATGTTTCGTTTGCTGCTTGATGTCTTAAGCTAAATGAAAGACCGTCTAAGTCTAATCTGGCTAATAGGTCCCAAATTGCTTCACCACCCATTTTGGCTATGAATTTATTAGGATCATTATCATCAAGATACTGATTTTCTTTAGGTAATGAATCTAAGATATCTAGATACTCTTCTTCTGTAAGGAAGTCTAAATAGTTTACACCGTCGGCTTCTTTTAGACCTGACTGTATTACTATGTATCTTTCATAGTAAACGATCATTTCTAATTTCTTAGAAGGCAGACCAATTAGATAACCAATCTTATTAGGCAATGACTTAAAGTACCAGATATGTACTATAGGAACTACGAGCTCTATATGGCCCATACGCTCTCTACGTACTTTCTTTTCTGTTACTTCTACGCCACATCTATCACATACAATACCTTTGTATCTTATTCTTTTATATTTACCACAGTGGCACTCATAATCCTTTACAGGTCCAAATATTCTTTCACAGAATAGTCCACCCATTTCTGGCTTATAAGATCTATAGTTAATTGTCTCTGGCTTTGTTACCTCACCAAAAGAACGCTGTAGTATCACCTCAGGAGATGACAATCCAATTCTAAGTTGCTTAAAATTAGATTTTATTTTTACATCTTTCTTGTTTGACATTTTTTCTAATTTAATTTATATTATTCAAAGGTGATTTCAATACCTAAACCTCTTAATTCGTGAAGTAATACGTTGAATGACTCAGGAAGTCCTGGCTCTACCATATTTTCTCCTTTTACTATTGCCTCATACGTTTTAGCTCTACCTACGATATCATCTGATTTCACAGTTAGAATCTCACGAAGGATGTTAGCAGCACCGAATGCCTCAAGTGCCCAAACCTCCATCTCTCCAAAACGCTGACCACCAAACTGAGCTTTACCACCCAATGGTTGTTGTGTTATAAGAGAGTACGGTCCGATAGAACGAGAGTGCATTTTATCATCTACCATGTGACCTAGTTTCAGCATATACATTATACCTACAGTAGTTCGCTGGTGAAATTGCTCTCCAGTAAGACCGTTATATAATTGAGCAGATCCATTCACAGGAATCCCTGCAGATTTCACTCTCTCATCTATATCTGCTTCTGTAGCACCATCAAATATTGGAGTACCAAAGTTTAATCCTAACTCTGCTCCTGCCCAACCTAGTACAGTCTCATAGATCTGTCCTAAGTTCATACGAGAAGGTACACCTAATGGGTTAAGTACTATCTCTACAGGTGTTCCATCTGCTAGGTATGGCATATCCTCTTCTGGTACTATCTTAGCAACAATACCTTTGTTACCGTGACGACCAGCCATCTTATCTCCTACTTTTAGCTTACGCTTCTTAGCAAGATATACTTTAGCTAGTTTTAGGATACCAGTAGGTAATTCATCTCCTACACTGATAGTAAACTGCTCTCTCTTATATGTTGTAGAGATTTCAGTAAACTTATTTTTATAGTTGGTGAGTATTCTGCCTACGATTAGGTTTCTTTCTGCATCTGAAGTCCAATTGTTATAAGACACCGTTGCAAAATCTATAGTAGATAGATTCTTAAGAGTAAATTTAGTCCCCTTAGGTATCATATCTTCATAGTATACATTTTGTACACCTGCAGAAGTTTTACCAGAAACTACTTTGTATAGTTTTTCCAAAAGAAGAGCTCTTAATTTATCTAACTCGTTCAAGTGGTCATTCTCAAGCTTAGTGAGCTTTGTCTTGTCCTCTGCTTTATTAGCTCTATCTTTCTTTCTTCTTACAAAAAGTTGCTTAGCGACTACCACACCTTCTTTAGATGGAGTTGCTTTAAGCGATGCATCTTTCACGTCACCAGCTTTATCCCCAAAAATAGCTCTAAGAAGCTTCTCTTCTGGAGAAGGCTCTGATTCGCCTTTTGGAGTTATTTTACCGATAAGGATATCACCTTCTTTTATTGTAGCACCTACACGGATTAGTCCGTTTTCGTCTAAATGTTTAGTAGCTTCTTCACTTACGTTTGGTATATCATTTGTAAGTTCTTCTATACCTCGTTTGGTATCACGTACCTCTACATCATGCTCAGTAATGTGAATAGACGTAAAGTAATCTTCCTTTACTACTTTCTCAGAGATTACAATCGCATCCTCAAAATTATATCCTTGCCAAGGCATGAATGCAACCTTTAGGTTTCTACCTAGAGCCAGCTCACCACCTTGAGTTCCATATCCTTCACTTAGTACTTGACCTTCAGTTACCTTCTGTCCTTTAGTAACTATAGGTCTTAGGTTGACAGTCATATTTTGATTTGTACGTCTAAACTTAGTTAGATAATAAGTGCTAG
>Ga0209713_10000500_pt1 | contig 22160 bp, 21 predicted proteins | sample ArcOceMetagenome_3_FD_187444 | JGI IMG/M metagenome (GOLD analysis project Ga0209713, IMG submission 187444) | Marine eukaryotic phytoplankton communities from Arctic Ocean - Arctic Ocean- Svalbard ARC20M Metagenome (SPAdes) (version 2) | ecosystem: Environmental > Aquatic > Marine > Oceanic... | reverse complement strand
TGCGTTTATGCGTGAATGCCAGATATGGTCAAGCGTGTATGGTCACGTTTGGATAATGATGGACAAGCCTAAGTCTACAGCGGGAACAAAGGCCGAAGAATTAGATCAGGAAATCCGTCCTTATGTGACTATGTTTACGCCAGAAAATGTATTGGATTGGGAATACGAAAGAACCCCAAGCGGCCGATTTGAGCTATGTTATTTAAAGGTCAGGGAATCAGTCATTCGCGTGGATGATACGACTACAGAGTCATACTACAGGGCGTGGTATAAGGATAAGATTGAGCTTTGGCGGTCAACTAACGATCTGGATAAGTTAGTTGAAATTGACAACAATGTGCTTGGTCATATTCCCGCAGTATTTCTACCCGCTAACAGGTCGGTTGTGCGTGGCATTGGTATCAGCGACATCTCTGATGCTTCTTATATGCAACGCGCTATCTATCAAGAGTTGTCTGAGGTGGAACAGCTTATCAGGATATCCAACCATCCGACCTTGGTTAAATCGTTCGGAACAGATGCATCAGCGGGCGCAGGTGCGATCATTAATATGCCTGATGATATGGACTCTTCATTAAAGCCTTACCAGTTACAGCCAAGCGGCCAGAACTTAGACGCTGTACGCGCATCAATTCAAGACAAGATTCAATCAATTAACCGTATGTCTCACATGGGCGCAGTTCGTGGCACTGAGGCCGTTACTATGAGCGGTGTTGCAATGGCTACAGAGTTTCAGATGCTTAATGCGAAGCTGTCAGAGAAAGCTGATCTTCTTGAGCTTGCGGAAGAACAATTATGGGGTCTATTTTGTAAATGGCAGGAAGTGACTAATGACATAGAAATCTTCTACCCAGATGCGTTCGACCTTAGAGATTACGATAAAGAGCTTATGTTCCTACAGCAGTTGCGTTCTACTGGTGTTAAATCAGTAACCCTTGCTATGGAGATAGATAAAAAGATCAGTGATCTAGTGCTTGATGATGAGGCTCTTGCAAAGGCTCACGCTGAGATTGAAGAGAAAGCATCTGTACTTGGTGACTTCTCAGATAAAACTCAGATATACGGCTATCACATTGACGCGGGTGTTGTTACTGCCAACGAGGTCAGGGAAAAGATTGGCCTTGAGGATGTTGAGGGTGGTGACGTTCTCATTGAACCTAAAGATGACGATTCTGGCGATGGTAACGTAGGACAGTTCTAATGGCGGCTGACAGCGATTACGTTGAAGGGTTGGCGAGATTAGCAGAACAGCACCAAGAACGGCTGTCTGATGCTCTAGTGACGCTTGAAGACCGCATTGCCGACCTTATGGCAACTGCGCCTTTAAAAGACGGAAACCTGTTTGATCTTGAGTGGGCTGTTAAGTCTAGGGCTGAACTGCGGAAGATAATCGAAGACGATTATTTAAAAACTGTAGACGGCCTAATAAAAGAATATAAAGGGGTTGCGGCATCAACTGCTAAGATGCTTTCGACTTATGGGGCGTTTACTACCGTTGACTCTAGTGTCATAACTCAATTACAGAAAATGAGCTTTCAGGGCTTTGATGATATTGGTCAAGAGTATCTAGATACTGTATCAAGGGAGGTTTACCAGAACACTCTCACAGGCGCATCTTTTGCGTCCAGTGTCGCGGCTGTTAAGGCTGTTCAGGGTGGAAGGTTGGCTAAGTATGCCAAGCAACAGGTACATGATTCTCTAATGCAGTTTGATGCATCTGTAAACGCTGTCATAGGCAAGGAGTCGGGGGCTACTCACTGGAAGTATGTTGGTAGGTTAATCGAAACAACCAGACCATTTTGCCGAAAGCATGAGGGCAAGGTATTTACTGAGGAAGAGATTGCATTAACTTGGGAAGGTTCTTGGGCGGGTAAAGCGTCAGGCGACCCATTTATTGTTCGTGGCGGCTACAACTGCGGCCACCAATTCAGGCCAGTATTTGATGAAGAACTGAAAGAAGAAGAAGTGGAGAGAGCAACCCCGCAAAAGCCAGATTTTGGCTCTGATGAGAAATGGACAAAGTTAGCTGAAACGGATGGGGGCATTACTCCACTAGCAACAACTGTAATCAACAAGATTGCCAAGCCTAAATCTATCGGGTCACAAGGCAGTAAGGGGTATTATCAATCTGGTACTCAATCCATTGTGACACCCGCAAAAAGCAAGAGAACATTGATGCATGAGTACGGACACCATATTGATAATATGTTGGGCGAGGGAACACAATATATATCTGCGTCAAGGTTAGTAAAAACGGCTAAATTGGATGCGGAGAAATTAGGAATATATGCAACCAGAGGTTATGGGAAAAGGGAAGTTTTCGTAGGTGATAGCTACCTTGAGGAATTTAGAGACAAGTATTTTGAAAAAGTCCCAATTTATTACAAGTCTGGAAGAAATAAGGGCAGATTAAGGGGCTACACTCTAGATTACTCTGAGCCGTGGATTCCCGCCATAAGTGACATTATCGACAGCATGAGCAGGGGAAGGGCGCAAGGTAAATTCTATTTGTGGGGTCATGGCAAAAGCTATTATTCAAGAGGATTGCATTGGCAAGCTACAGAGAATTTCGCTAACTTGTTTCAGCTTTACTCTCAGGGTGGTCAGTCTTGGGTTAAAGCAAAAGAGTTTTTCCCAGAATTGTCAAAAGCGTTTGAAAAATTACTAAAAGAGGTGTCAGATGGAACAATTGGATGAAGAGCATTTTAAGATATTTGGCGTATATCCAAACAACATTGGTATGTTTCAAGATCAAGAGAAGTTGATGGATGAAATTATAGAGGCTATTGAGAAGGGCGTTCCGTATGATCAATACGAACTCCTTTCAGCAGAAGAGCAAGAGCAGTACGACAACGGAACATTATTTTTTTAAGAGGAACAGATCATGCCAAAAGGTAAAGGAACATACGGTAGTAAAGTAGGCCGACCCAAGAAGAAGAAGAAGCCAAAGAAATAGCCCCCGAAGGGGCTTGATGGATTATGGTTATTCGCTTGCCTCCTTTGGGTCTTTAACCCACTTATTGCCCAAAATTAAATATTGCATCTTTCGCCAAAACCAGTTGGGTTCTTGTCCCTTGTCGGGTCTATAAATAAAATGAGTCGAACCCCCCAGAGGCGAACCACAAAAAAGAAAGCACTGCCATTCGCTCGTTTTAGGTTTGTTCAGCTTGTAAATTCCACTTGCAATTACTTTCGGGTCTATTGGATTAATCGAAATTTCGTCACTCATTTGCTTGTCTCCTTGCTTTTTCTTAAAGCGTATGGCCTCACATGCATATCTTTTATAAAGAAGCCTTTTGTTTCTCCGCAGTTTAGGATGTAGCCCCCTTCAACCTTTTCTACAACTTCCGCAATAAGCCACAGCGAACCCCATTGACCCTTGAATCTAACTTGTGCAATCATTTGCTTGTCTCCTTGCTTTTGATTGATTGCCCCCGAAAGGGCTGTTGATTGACTGTCGTATTTGCTTGCTAGGCATTCGCTAAAATCTCGCCACGTTTCTTTTCCAAAACTTTAAGTGCTAACATGTCAGTGGCATAATCGAGTGTGCGCTTCTGGAATGTTTCTAGCTTGGATTCAAACATACGCTCAGACCAATCGGCTACGCCTGAATCTTGAAACTGGCATATAATTTCGTCTAGCTCTCTTTTTGCAATACGTGAATTATCAGTGGCTAGTGCCAGTTCTGTATTAAAGTCACCCATCGCCTTAGCACTACGGAATTTAGTAACGGCTTCTGCGTTAGTTAGTTGTCGTTTCATAGTCTTTATTCCTTTGATTGATTGCCCCCGAAGGGGCGGTTAGTTTACTTGGCTTGAACATGCTCTGGCTTGTAGTAACCAATGCCTCTGTCAGTATTTGCTTTAATTCTTTTAGCAGTAAACCCTACAACTGTTCCTGCGTGATAACCGTCTTCTTCATGAGGAATCTTTACCCAGACTTCTTGACCAACTTTGTATTCCATTTTATTTCTCCCTTGATTGAGATTACATTAAATACTATATGAACATAAATGTAAACACTCTAGAGGTAAATAATCACTCTTTTTGTCAATTATTTTAATTGTGGTACAATCTAAGCTCATAACTACTCTTTAAGAGGCACGTACACATGAGCGATGAAATCATGGGAACAGAAGTTGAGACTGAGACAGCGGCAATAAAAGCTCAGGAAGGAAAGACTTTTACACAGGAAGAGCTTGATCGCATTGTTGCTGATCGTGTTGCAAGAGAGCAACGAAAGTTTGATAAGAAAATATCGGGCGTTGACATTGATGAAGCGCGGGAACTGTTGGCACAAAAAGAAGCCGCAGAACTTGAGCGACAGAAAGAGCGTGGTGAGTTTGATGCTATCCTGAAAAAGACAGTCGAAAAGAAAGAGATGGAAATACAAGGTTATAAAAGCAAGCTACAGCAAACCCTAGTTGATGGGGCAATACTGGGAGCGGCTTCTAACAATAACGCTGTAAATCCTAATCAAGTTTCACAGTTACTAAAAAGCAATACCCGACTATCCGACAACGGTAGCGTCGAGGTGCTAGACGATAACGGAACGCCACGTTACAATGACAGCGGTGATTTGTTATCAGTCAATGAGATGGTAACTGAATTCTTGACAGTAAACCCTCACATGGTCAAAGCGTCCCAAGGTGGGACAGGCTCGCAGGGAAATACTGGTGGCTCGACACAGAAGCCTCAATCTGTGGCAGATATGGTTGCTAACTGGGAAAATGGCGGTAAAGAAGCGTTTGCCGCTAGTAAAAAAAAGTGACCAACAAACCACATTTTAATTAATTTATTTTTGAGGCATTTATCATGGCTATTACTACCAGTTCCACCCTAGACGATCTATTTGTAAATATTGTTGCACAAGCGCGTTTTACCGCAGAAGAGCAATCTTTAATGCTAGGTCTAGTTACTCAGTACAACATCCAGAGCCAAGCAGGAAAAACTATTCAGATTCCTAAATACCCCGCTATTGCGGCCGCGTCTATTGCGGAAGGAACTGATCTTAGTTCAACCACTGTATCAACTACCAAGGTCGAAGTGACCATTGGCGAAGTTGGCGCACAGGTTCTATTAAGCGATATGGCTACTTACGGAGCAGATTCCCCTGAAACTGCAATGGGTACTCTACTTGGTAACGCTATTGCTACCAAGATGGATCAAGACCTTCTTGCTTTGTTCTCAGGTTTCTCTTTCGGTCTAGGTGCGGCAGGTGCGGAAATCACTGTTGCTGACTTATTCAAGGCGGCCGCTAAGCTACGCGCTAACAAGGTTACTGGCGTTATCAACGCTGTTGTACACCCTTTCCAAGCGTACCAGTTGAAAGCTAACCTAACTAACACCTTTGCTAACCCGAATGGTGGCGACTTGCAGAATGAAGCAATGCGTAACGGTTATGTCGGAACTATCGCGGGGATGAACGTCTATGAGTCTGCTAACATCGTTGTTGATGGAAGTGATGACGCTGTAGCCGCTGTTTTTGCTCCCGAAGCACTTGCCATTGCAATCAAGCGTGACTTCAACCTTGCTCCTCAACGTGACGAGTCATTACGCGCTTGGGAACTTAACGCTACTGCCGTATACGGTGTTGGTGAGTTGGACGATAGCTTTGGTGTCAAGATTACTGCTGACGCGGCACTTTAAGATTAAGCCCCTTCTTAGGAGGGGGCTTTTATTTGAGGAAAGAGAATGGCGTACAGTAACGATTCAGATTTAGTTGAGCTTATACCTGATATATTATCTTTGGGCATTACTCAGTTTACTGATGAACACCCGAAAGCTAAATCAGATATAGATCGAGAGTTACGCATTAAGTGGTGGCCTCGTAAAGGCTTGTCTGGTGAAATGAATATTGCCAAACTAACATCGGCTCAATTTAAAATGGCCTCTGTTTACCTAGTATTGTGGCGGTATGCTTTGCCACAGCTTACAAACTGGGTTGACGGTGACAGATTCCAAAACATGATCGACTTTTACAAAGCCCGATACGGTGAAGAGTTGGAAGCCGTTTTGAGTGATGGGGTTGAGTATGATGCTGATGGTGATGGAACGATTACACAGGTAGAAAGACAGCCTGTCGGTCAGTGGCTCGATAGATGAAGGTTAATATTCAAACCAATTCAAAGGAGATATCCAGAAGGATTGGGAAGAAAGGCAAGGAACTCTCAGCAAGCGTAAAGAAAGCATTGTTGAGAACCGCCCTTACAGGGCTAAACATAATTCAAGACAGAACAAATAAAAGTCAAAGCTATAAAGGCGCGGCTTTTAAACCTTATTCAAGTGCTTATTCTGCATTTAGAAGTAAGAATGGTCGGGGCAACATACCTGACCTGCAATTTACTGGTCAGATGTTTAGCGCAATGACAGTAAAAGCAAACAGCAAAGAAGCTGAAATATTCTTTACTAGAGCAACTGAGTCCAAGAAAGCGGCAATGGTTGACAAAAAAAGGCCGTTCTTTGGCTTTAATAGATCAGAAGAAAACAGGCTTGGTCAAGTATTTTTTAGGGCGCTGAAATGAGTATTCGGGAAAGCATTGCACAAAACATGGTGACTACGCTACAAAACATAACGTCACCGATAAGCATTAAATACGTCACTCGCGAACCGTTTGATTTTGATAAGCTATCAAACGCACAATTCCCCGCTATCTTGGTTAGAAGCGGCACAGAGGACAGGGAAGACAGTTCATTGGGCGGCTCAATAACTCAGCGAATGGCAACTATAAATTATGATTTAATCTGCTTTGTAAAGGGGGCAAGTATAGATTCAGCCCGCAACAATATAATAGAAGCGATTGAAGAAGGTCTTGACGTTGATAGGTACAGGGGTGGGAACGCTCTTGATACTCAAGTTATCAACATTGAGATTGATGAAGGTTCTATTGACCCCATTGGTGGGGTTATTATGACAATCCGCGTACTGTATCAATACACTCGCGGCACAACTTAACTTTAATTAGAGGTAAATATCATGGCGACTAAAACAGGCGCATCTGGAGTAGTAAAAGTACAAGTCTCAGGCACGACTGTTGCCGTGGTTGGCGAAGTACGTTCATTCACGTTTGAAGGTTCAGCAGACACTATTGAAGACTCAGTAATGGGTGATTCAGTACGAAGCTACAAACAAGGCTTAAAAACTAACACAGTCTCATTAGACGTATACTGGGATGAAGCTGACGCACAGCAATTAATCCTAGATGAAGGTACTGATGTTGATTTTGAAATCTATCCTACTGGAACTGGCTCTGGTGAAACTTTCTTCACTGGGGGCGGCATTGTTACCTCTCGCTCTATTACTGGCGCGTTTGACGGAATGGTTGAAGCTAGTTTCAGCGTTCAGTGCAGTGGGGCAGTAGTAGAAGCGCAAGTTTAATAACATAAGGGGAAAATTATGGGATTAGCAAAAGAGTTACGAGCAAGAAGAAAGTTGGAAGCTAGAGAGGTTCTAGTACCTGCATGGGGTGATGAATCTGGAGCGTTTAAATTGTATTGCAGAAGTATTACCTGCTATGACTTAGACCAGTTGCAGAAGAAGCACCCCAACTTTCTCAACAACACTACAGTCGGTGCAATGGTTGATTTGATATTAATGAAAGCAACAGATGAAAGCGGTGATAAGCTGTTTACTTCTGCTGATCGCATTGACTTAATGGGTGAAGAAACTAATGTTATATCGGAAATTGCAAACCAGATGTTTGCAGAGATTGAATCTGTTGAGGCATTAGAGGGAAACTAAAAAGCGATCAGTCAAGGATGAATCTGCTTTCCTTGGCTGACCGCCTCCATCTCACCATAGAAGAAGCAGAGCAAATGCCTGTCAATCACTTTAACGAATGGTTGGCCTATTTCCAGATAATGAGTGAGAACAATGGCTGAAAATGTAAAGATTACGATCAAGGCGTTTGACAAGACCAAGAAAGGTTTTGGAACTGTTACTTCTGGTTTAAAGAAAATCACTGGTGCAGTCTTCTCAATGCGTACTGCTTTAGTCGGTGCGGCAGGTTTAGCAGGTTTTGGCTTTTTAATTAAACGGTCACTTACTGCCTCAGACGCTTTAATAAAAACCGCAAGCAAAATAGGTACAACAACCGATGCTTTGGCGGGGTTAAGGTATGCGGCAGAACTCACTGGTGTAGCAACTAACACAATGGATATGGCTTTACAGCGGTTCACTAGACGAACTGCCGAAGCCGCTATGGGTACAGGTGAAGCAAAGGCGGCAATTAAAGAGCTAGGCATTGACGCGCAAAAGTTAAATAGAATGTCCCTTGATGAAAGAATGCTTGTTTTGGCAGACGCTTTTGCAGGGGTAGAAAATGAATCAGACAGGCTTAGATTGGCTTTTAAGCTGTTTGACAGTGAGGGTGCGGCACTTGTTAATACTTTAGGCCAAGGGCGAGAGGGGCTTGCTAAAATGCTAGGAGAGGCCAAGGCTCTTGGTCTTGGATTATCTAGAGATGCGGCAAAAGGCGTTGAAAAAGCTAATGATGAATTTACTAAATTAGGCTCTTTGTTTACTGGAGTAACTAGACAGGTAACGGCCGCGCTTGCTCCTGCTATCGGGTTCTTGACGGAAACATTTACAAAGTTTCTATTGGGTAGCATAAAAGCTAAGGGTGGCGTAAAAGAGTTTGCTAAGGCACTGGCTGTTGACATTTTAGGTGCAGTGAGAGTTACCCTGCAAGGTTTAGAAGATTTAACCAATGGGGTTATAAGTGTCTTCAATGAGGCAGTAAGAGCCAAGAATAAGTTTAACAATTTCTTTTCTTTGGGGAAAAAAGATGCCGCAGGTTACAGAGAAGAGTTAGACAGCATAAAAGACCTGCAACAAAAGTTAATTAATAACCCGACAATGACGTTTGACCAAAAACTTCCAGTGATGGATTTGTTAAATGAGAGATACCGCACAACTTTAGCGTTGATGCAAGAAGCTCAAGATTCGGAAAGAGAGATAGGGGATGTTACTTTTGCATCTCCTTTAATTGCAATACTTGATGACGCTATTAAATCGCTTGAAACTTTCGCGGTTGTCAGTGATGCAATTTTGCCCAAAATTGACAAGCAAGTTGGGACTGTATTCCAGACGTTTGCAGAGTGGAATAAATCATTACCGTCCACAGAAGAAAACATTAAAAGCCTTACTAATCAAGGACTTAACGGATTAACCGATGCTTTGACAGCGGGTGTTACTGGCGCGGCTAGTTTTGCCGATGCTATGAAATCAATGGCTAAGTCAGTTATTGATAGCCTGATCAAGATGCTGATTCAGAAGTATATTGTTGACGCGGCCTTTGGGTTTATTACAAATAAGATTAGCGGCTCATTGACCACAGGTTCTTCAAATATGCAGAGCAATCTAGATGCCACTAATGCCGCGCTTGGCGGTAAAGCTATTGGCGGGTCTGTTCAGGCGGGAAAACCTTACATGGTTGGAGAGCGCGGGCAGGAAATGTTCGTGCCTAATCAAAGCGGCTCTATTGTCCCTAACAACAAATTAGGAAGTAGTGGTGGCGGTGTAGTGGTCAACCAAACAATCAATGTCACAACAGGCATACAATCCACTGTAAGGGCTGAGATCGTTCAGCTAATGCCTCAGATTGCACAGGCCGCAAAAGGTGCTGTCGCTGACGCACGATTGCGCGGTGGGAACTTCTCTAAAGCAATGGGGGGCGCATAATGCCTTTAGCTTTTCCAAGTGTCGGAATACAGAATATGTCTATGCGGTTAAAGAGGGTTGTCGCAGTTGCGGAATCGCCCTTTACTTTAGATACTCAGGTATATACTCACCAAGGAGCTAGATGGGAAGCAGAGATAAGTCTACCGCCATTGAGCCACGCAGAGGCACGATCTGTTGAAGGTTTTATTGTTGGCTTAAAAGGGCGAGAAGGGACGTTTACTTTTGGTAATCCTTTACATACAAGCACAGCAACCGCGACTCTATCAGCACAAGCAACAATCCGATCTGAAACCTTGACAACCACATCAGGAGGCTCTGCCGTTAGCGCAGGAACGTACTTCCAGTTAGGTTCTTATTTGTATATAGTAACAGCAGATAAATCAAGCGGAGCAGGAACATTAAGTTTTCAACCGCCATTGAGAGAAACTATTGCCAGTGGTCAGGCGTGTGATTTTACGTTGCCTAAAAGCCTTTGGCGTATGGCATCCAATGACGTAGGTTGGTCAATTAACGAGGCCAGTATTTACGGCTTTTCCTTTGCGTGTGAAGAGGCATTATGAGCAGAACTTTAACCAGTGGAATGACGGCAGTAACAACAGCAGATATAGTTCGCCCCGCTTATTTTGTTCGCATGGTTTTTGATTCAGGTGAGTCCCCTAATGTTCTTAATATTTGGAATGGTGTTGGTGATCTAGCCTTTGGCGGCAACACCTACACAGGTACAGGCGACCTTCTCTCAATAAGCCAAATAACAGAAACCTCAGACATTGCGGCCACTGGTATCAATGTCAGTTTAACAGGCGTTAAAACGTCTTTTATTGCCATTGCTAAAGATCACGAATATCAAGGCAGACCATTAACCGTTTCTCTTGGGGCGTTTGATGCGTCTGGAGATTTAATTGCTGACCCTGTAATCGTATTCTCTGGCTTTATGGATACCATGACCATCTCTGAGTCTGGTGCTAATTCAACTATCTCAATCGCTGTTGAGAATAAATTAATTGCGTTTGAGCGTACTAAGGTTAGGCGTTACACAGCCGAAGATCAAAAAATAGATCACCCGACAGATAAGGGCTTTGAGTTTGTCACTGCTATTGTTCAAAAAGAAATAATCTGGGGAAGACCAACCCCTGCTACTGGTGGGGCAGGTGGAAATAGAGGCGACCAAGGCGGTGGCAATACACAAAGATACTAAGGGGAAAGTATGAAAATCGCACACGAATGTCTGGCATCCGTCAAAGAAGATATTAAGCCGTTAATTGAAAAGCATTGGGAATTAGTTGCTTTAAACCAAGGCACTATAAAACTAAACCCTGATTGGGAACAATACGCAAAGCTAGATGCGGCAGGAATACTGCGCGTATTTACTGCAAGAGATTCGGGGCATTTAGTCGGTTATTGCGTTCTAGTAGTAAGTCGGTCTATGCACTACAAAGATCATATTTTTGCTAACAATGATGTTACCTTTGTGTTGCCAGATAACAGGGCGGGCGCAACAGGATATAAGCTGTTAAACTATGCTCAAGAACATTGCGCGGAAAATGGCATTTCTTTATTAAACGTCAATACCAAAGTTCACCTTCCGTTCGACAACCTTTTGCTTGGCATGGGTTTTACTTTAATCGAGCGAATTTACTCCAAATGTTTTAAGGGTTAAAAAATGGCAATAACATTAATAGCAGGTTTAGCGGCCGCAGGGTCGGCTTGGGCGGCCGCAGGTTTCGCTATGGCTTGGGGTGCGGCTTTTGGAGCGTTTGCTATTGGCGCAGGTTTATCGTTAGTTTCTCGCGCATTAATGCCAAAGCCTGATATTGGAACGCAAATGGGCGGTCAGTCTGTAATGACCAGAGAGGCCGCGCACAGCAGGAAGATTATTTATGGTCGTGCGCGTATTGGCGGCAATGTTGTTTACTTAGAATCAACTGGTTCTGACAATAAGTATTTGTATCTAGTTTTAGCCGTTGCAGGGCATGAGATTGATGCTTATGAAAGCGTCTGGTTTAATGACAAGAAAGTTTGGGATGGAGGGGTCTATCAATCTGGGTGGGCAACTGTAGGAAACTCAAGCACTTCCCCCTATGTAGATATATCCTTTTATAAAGGAGATCAAACAGCGGCTGACAGCGGATTAGTTGCCGCATCTACAAAGTGGACAACCAACCACAAGCTACTTGATACAGCCTATATGGTTGTTAAGCTGACCCATGACACTGACCAATTTGCTCAAGGTCTGCCAAATATCTCTACTATTGTTCGCGGGAAAAAAGTATTAAACCCAAGCGACAATTCAACCGCATGGTCACAAAACCCCGCGCTTTGCATCTATGATTATCTGCGCGACACAAAATACGGTTTGAGCGAAACTGCGGCCAACATTCTTACCGCTTCTGTAAACACTGCAAAGGGCGTTTGTGATGAAGCAATTACCCTTTCAGCGGGTGGAACTCAGCCTAGATACACTATTGACGGTGTAGTGGATACCAATAACTCCATCAAGGCCAACATAGAAACAATGGTCGGTTCAATGGCGGGTCGGTTGGTCTACTCTGGCGGCAAGTTTGAAGTTCACGCAGGGGAGTACATAGCTCCATCAGTTACCGTTGATGAATCACAAATTGTTGGCGAGATTACAGTACAGACTAAGCAGTCAAGACGAAACGCTTTTAATGGCGTAAAGGGTGTGTTCCTCTCAGAAGAAGACAACTATATTTTAGCTGATTACCCCGCACAAATTTCAGCGGCTTATGCCTTGCAAGATGGCGACCCAATCTACCTTGATATGGCGTTGCCGTATACCTCAAACAATATACGCGCTCAGAGGCTTGCTAAACTCGCCCTGTTCCGTTCTAGGCAACAAGAAGCCATAACTATACCCTGCAACCTAAGTGCGCTTAGATTTAAGATAGGGGACAATATTAGCGTCACCAATACGCGGCTTGGATACAGCGGGAAAGTGTTTGAAGTTGTTGGCTATGCGATGGATTTTAATTCTGACGGCCAAATTGTTGTTAATGTTGATGCAATAGAAACAGCATCATCTATCTGGGATTGGCAAGCGTCTGATGAAGAAGTGTTTTTGGGTGGCGGTGAAGTTGTTTTGTATGATGGTTCGGTTTCAGTTGCGCCTACAAGCATAAACATTACAAGCGATTCTTTTCTAAGTGACGATGGAACTTTTAATTCTGCCTTTAATGTTGCTTGGACAGACGCGAATGATGCTTTTACAGATCATTACATTGTCGAGTGGAAGTTAGCAAGCGCATCTAATTATTTTAGTCAGTCTACTAAATCAACCCCATTTAGCATTGTGAATTTACAGAATAACGAGACATACAATGTCAGGGTCAAAGCGATTAATGAGCTTGGAGTTGCCAGTGCTTACCTTTCTGCAAGCCCCACTTCTGCGATTGATACGACTGCTCCAAGTGCGCCAACGTCTGTCTCTGCAAAAGATGAATTTGAGCAAGCGACTATCTCATGGGTCAATCCAACGGTAGATGATTTTAGTCATGTTGATGTTTATGGCTCAAACTCGTCAAGCAGTGGTTTTGCGTTAATAGGAACAAGCGCGGGAACAACCTTTACAGAGCCTGAACTTGGAACAGGGGTTACAAGATACTACAAATTAAAAGCAGTAGATTATACTGGTAATGCGTCTGGTTTTAGCGGTGTTGATAGTGCGACTACTACGCAAGTCCCTATTGGTGGCATTGCTGATAATGCTGTTGATACAGACCAGATTGCTAATCTTGCTGTAGAGACAGACCAGATAGATAATGACGCGGTTACTATTGCCAAGGTTGCGGCTAGTCTTCAATCTACTAATTATGTTTCTGGTTCGGCAGGTTGGAAGATACTTAAAAGCGGAGTAGTTGAGTTTGAGCAAGCAACTATTCGTGGAAGCATCATTGCAAACGATGGTGAGATTGGCGGCTTTGACATTGCAGGTACTTACCTAAAAGATGCCGCTAATACTATGGGCTTGTCTTCTGTCGCATCTAGTGCAGATGACGTTAGATTCTGGGCGGGCAACACGTTTGCCAACAGAGCTACAGCACCTTTCTTTGTGACTAAAGGGGGAGCGTTAAAAGCAACTAAAATAACTGTATCTGGTACTGCTCCGCTTATATCTATTGGTACTAATTCTGCCGACACGATCACGCTCAGTACCGCGTCTGATTATCGTATGTGGGTAGGCAGTTCTACGCCAGAGAATGCAAAGTTTTCAGTCCATAAAGATGGAACGCTGACCGCTAAAGGTATGCATTTACAAGATGGAAACGCCAACGCTTATTTCAGCCCGCAAGGATTTACTGATCTTGCTTATTCTGAGATAGCGGCTAACACAGCATCCAGAGTTTCCAAGTTTGAAAGTAATTTAGTCTACAACCTGCAATCGGTTAAAGTGACGTTAATTCAAAGCACCTCTTTAACGCTTGGAATTAAAGCATCTAACCTATTTTCTGGATTAGACTTATCCTCAGTAACTATCGGTTCGGCTCAGTCAATGGCTAACGCCTTGGCAGACATACCTGATAACTTTACTTTGACTATTCAAAAATCCACTACCTCGGCAGGTTCAGGGTTTACCAATGTTGCTTCACAACAATATTTAAAAGTTACAGATGCAACATCTGCCACTACTTATCTCGCTACGTCTACGCAATTTGTGCCGTCAGGGACAACTACTTTTGCCACACCCGCAGAAGTGGACGTTTCTAATCATGCAAGCGTTACTGGATTAGATGAAAACGGTGACAGAACTTTAGAAAATACTGCAACCTATGCTCAAGATATTTTCTGGTTTAGGGTTCAGCTAACGACTACAGATACCAGTTACGACACTTCATTAAACAATCTGGCGACATGGCCTAGATCATTCCTCGTAGAAGATAATGGCTCAACTGGATTTAATGTAATCAGCGCCAACGAGATTACTCAGGCCGCGGCATCTGGAGACATTACAGGCGTAGAAGCAGGAACTAATCTTAATGGCGGTGGTGCGTCTGGTGACGTAATCCTTAACCTTGACAGCACAATCACAGGCGATCATACCTTTAGCAATAATTTAATTATTGGGGGTAATCTGACTGTACAAGGAACAACCACAACTGTTGATACTGATGATTTAAATGTAAAAGATAAAAACATTACCTTAAATTATTCAACTGGCGATTCGTCAGGGAATGCTAACGGTGCAGGAATAACCATTCAGGATGCGGTTAATTCTACAACTAACGCGACTATTTTGTGGGACTCAACTAACGACAAGTTTGATTTCAGCCATAAAGTAAAAGCACCTTCACTTCAATTAGGTGCTGATACTCAACCGACCCTCAGTGGTGATGGTAGCCAGTTAAAAATTCAAACTACTGGCGGATACGTTGCTATCGGCCCAGACAATTCAAGTTGGATGCATTTCAGTACAGACAGAAACTCTTTCTATTTTAATAAGAAAATTACGGTTAATGAAGGAATTGTAGATTCTTATGATGAAGATTTACAGTTGCGTAGAGCCGCAAGCACAACTGCTAGATTGCGAATAACCGCAGGAACTACCATTTCTGACCAAGCATTATCTGTCACTGGGACTATTACAGCCACAGGCGGTAACTCATCTAACTGGAACACAGCTTATACGGTAGCAAATGCGGCTTTGCCTAAAGCAGGTGGAACAATGTCTGGCACTCTTGCAATGGGTGGCAATGCGATTACTAGCTCAGGCACTATCTCTAGTGGTGCTATTAACGTAGCAAGCGGTGGTATTTCTGTAGGGGGAGTAGAAGTAATCACTTCCGCTAGGGCATTGACTAACGTAGGCATTGGCAACCTTTCAATGACTAAGTTGACGCTTACCAATGGTGCTTCTGCCAACATGGAAATATCCGTTGTAGGAACAGGAACGGCCACGACTAGCTTTAGGTTATCTAACGCTAGTTCTGACAGCATGACGTTATCTCAAACTGGAGATTTAACTACGGCAGGTGGTTTGACAACCACAACAATCTCTAGTGGGGCTATTACAAGTAGTGCAAGTATTACAGCGTCAGGAAATTCTAATAATTTTGGTAATACAACAATAAGTAACTTGTCAGCTACTACAGTGACAGCCAGTGGAAGTATTACAGCATCTGGAAACTCTAACAGCTTTGGCAATACAACTTTAGGCACAATCTCTAGTGGGGCTATTACAGCAACTTCCGTAATCTCAGGCGATAGTTCTACAGCAGGATTATTGCGTTCTCACTATTCAGACGGAAGCTATATGACCCTTGAGGGGTACGGCTTAGTGATGAATAGAGGGGCAAGTTATATTCGCCCATCTACTGACGGAGACAAAGCCCTCTACATTGGTGCGGCTGATGCTAGTCTAGATTGGCTTGGCATTTACTTTAGGTCTACAAACGGCCTCTACCTTGCAGGGTCTCAATTTATAGACGGTAGTAGAAACCTACTCAATATTGGAACTATTGGTAGTGGGGCTATTAACTCTACTGGAACAGTCAAAGGAACAATTTTCACAACAGACGCAAGCAATTCTACGTATTTCCTAAAAAGCCGAGCATCTTCTGGGACGGCTATTTCTGTAGAGGGTACGATTTTTGCTAGTGGTAGCTTTGATGGAACAGCGTATAAGCGTGGTGGGACTACCTTTCTTGACCCCTCAAACAACCTTACGGTTGCGGCTCTTAACTCTGGAGGAACATCATCCTTATCAGACGGTAGGCTTTATGTTGACACTTTACCAAGAGGGATAGCACTAAATTATGCAGATTCGTCGGCTTGGGTTTTAGATACAAATGGATTCGATTCACAAACAGGGTACTACGGTGGCAACTTTACAAGAAATGGCACTCAGGCAGAAAACCAAATTATACATAGCACGTTGCCTGATGGTAGTAGAGGTTTAGTTTGGCATACCCCATCAAATGACACTCAAAGCAATGATGACGGTGGTTGGAACAAGACAATAACAGGAATAACAGATAATAATTCATATATATCTGTAGTCTATGTGCGAAGAAATGGTGCATCAACAAGTGGAACTTTTTATCACGGATGCAATGGTAGTCATACATTAAATTTAAATGGAACTGCAAACACCAATCCATATTTTGGCCCTTTCGTTATAGGTACTTTGCCTCAAGATGTTTGGTGTGTGTCTATAGGATTTATTAGGGCAAACTCTGACACTGGCACGGCTAACAGTGTAGGTGGCACTTATAGGTGTGATACAGGTGTTAAAGTTAGTTCAACTTATGCTGACTTTAGAATGAAAAGTGGTTCTACAATACAGCAACACAGAACCTATCTTTACTATTCAACAGCAAGCGCGGCATCATTGTCATGGGCTAAACCCATGTTCTACGTTGTTGATGGTTCAGAGCCAACACTGTCATCCATTATTCAACCCATAGCCGCAACAGGTTCTTTTTTGCCTCTATCGGGCGGGGCGATGACAGGCGCGATTACTAGCAATAGTAACTTTGAAACCGCAACTGACGTAAAAGCCAGAGTTTATTACAGCAAGGACACGAACAATAGTTATCTTAGCTTTCCATCTACAAGCCAAGCCGTCTTAAACTCATCTACATCGACCTTGCTTGCTGTCGGTGGCGCGACTAAATTACAAGTAACTGCTACAGGTACAAATGTCTTTGCAGGGACGTTAAGTATGGGCGGTCAAGAGATCGTTAGTGCGGCAAGAAACCTAACTATTGGCACTATTGATAGTGGGGCTATTACATCTAGTGGGGCGATATATGCAACTGAATATGATTTACCAAGCGGAGCGATGCTTGATTGGGCTAACGGTGACGCAAGGATTGTCGAGGGATTAGTTAATAACTACTCTCTATCTTTTCAGACTTATGATGGTTCAACCGCATCAACTGCTTTAAGGCTAGATGGAAATAATGCGGCTACCTTTGCAGGGACAATCTCTAGTGGGGCTGTTAACGCTACTGGTGATATTACAATTAACTCCACAACAGATGACAAGTTAAGATTATATGTTAATAGCTCCGATGGCAATGATTGGAACTATATAAGTTACTATGGAAGAGATGGCAGTAGAGATGCCTATATTGGAACAAACCAGTCTGGTGATTTAAATCTATACAGCGATAAGAATGGTAATTTAATATCGTTTTCAGCCAGTGGAATTGATTTTAGCGGTAAACCATTAAGAATGGCGGGCACTCAGTTCTTGGATACATCAAGAAATCTTACTGTTGGCACAATCTCTAGTGGAGCTATTACAGCACCAAAAATTACTGCTACAGCAACAGGAATGAGTGAATTTGCTACAAATATGTCATCACAAGATGACTGGAATAACTCACCCATATCTATTCGTGAAAGAGGAATTGCAGGTGCAGGAGATGGCGAAGATAGAGATGCTCCTAATTTAAATTTTCACTGGGGTGCTAGAGTTTCAAATTCGTTATGGATGAACGCAAGTGGTCAGTTAGCCTATGGTAGTTATTCTAGTTCTGGAGTACCTTCTGCTAATGGTACTTTTAGAGCAGGAAGCTATCAAATAGGCGCTACCACTGTAATAGACGCTAGTAGAAACCTATTAAACATAGGCACAATCTCTAGTGGTGCTATAAATATTACAAGCGGTGGTATTTCTGTCGGTGGAGTTGAGGTAATCACTGCGTCTAGAGCGTTGACTAATGTTGGTATCGGCAACTTATCCATGACTAAGTTAACGCTTACTAATGGCGCGTCTGCTAATATGGATATACAAGTTGCAGGAACAGGCACAGCCACAACTTCCTTTACGCTTTCCACAGGCGCAACAATAATGACCCTTTCGCAAGCGGGAAACCTTGCGCCAATAGGGGGATTGACAACTACCACAGGAACTTTCTCTAGTGGGCTTTATTTTCCTAACGCCAACAGCCGAATTTATGGTGGAGGCTCATATCGCGCTTTAGAGCCTCACGTTAATGGGTCACAATTACAGTTAGGTGAAGGCTACGGATTAATTAATCTGTTCAAGACTCAGAATGCGGTCAATGAACTAAAGCTATACAACAACCGTCAAGATTTAAGTTATGTCGGAGTATCTAAAGTTTCTGGGTATAACGGTGTTGAAACTTCTAACATGACATTTTATCGTGGTGGTGGCGGCTCATCTGGTTTTATTAAATTCCAAGTTAAACCAACAAACGCATCTAGCCTTGCAGATCAATTTCAAATTGGAGATGGGGGTACTGTTGGTTATGGAGTAAATGTTCCTGTAGGTGGCTACAGAATAAACAACACCACAGTAATAGACGCTAGTAGAAACCTGACCAACATCGGCACAATCAGTTCTGGGGCTATTACAGCAACAGCCGACACTGATGCGCTAAATATATTTACGACGACCAATGGCGCAGGGGCAGACATTCGTTTCAGCGACCAGACATCCAGAGCGCAAAGTGGTTATTTGCGGTATGTACATTCAGACACCGCAAGCTACGGCTCTGGGAATGCTTTTTTATTCAATTCAACAGAAAGCACCACAACCATACTGGCTGACGGTAAGTTGATGTTCAAAGAAGGGCTATATCTCAAGCCCTCTTCTGGAACAGGTGCAGGAACTACAGTAATAGACGCTAATCGTAATATATTCGCTAATGATTATTATTATTTAGACAGCAAAATAATGGCTCAAGGCACAGATACCTATTTGCGAATAAATCAATCTGCTCAATTTGGAAGTGGGTGTTGGTTTGGTAGTTCACAAATTCTAAACTCAAACAGTAGGTATATAGCCACAGGGAGCAACGGAGGGACAAGTAACTCAAGAGTGTATATGTATGGAGGGACATATAATGGAACTAATGTTATTGCTCTTGACGGAAGTGACGGAAAGATAAAAGGCTCTTATTATGCTGTTGGCGGCACTACAGTAATAGACTCTAGTAGAAACCTAACGAACATAGGCACTATAGGGGCTAGTGGTACAATCACTGGCGCAGGTCTTAGCGTTAACGATGTTGGCGCACTTAATGGCGACTTTACAAATAGAATTACAGCGCAAAACAAAGATATTGATGACGAAACTTTGTTTTGTATTACCGACTCAGATACTACTGCAAGTGTAAAAGCAAAGTTTGAAACTACTAGCACAGCGTTTACTAAAGTAACCGATCTGACCGCTCCCGCGTCAGGCTGTTTCCAAGTAGCAGGTAATGTAAACGTGTATTTTGGCGACAACCTTAACCGCTTTGCTATGGATGACGAAACAGAAATTACTTTTGAGTGTTGGGCAAAATACGTTAGCGGTGGCGATACAGCGGGAAACTTCTACGCAGGTGGAGAATTTCATAATAGCGCAGGAACTTCTTACGGTAACACTCAGCGTTATTGGGGCGCTAACGGTGATTCATTAGACGCAAATGACGGCACTGGTTGGCGTTTTATTCGGGGAGTAATGTCTGGAGCGCAAATTAGAACCGTATTAACTGATGCCACTAGCTTAGATTTTTTAAACCTGTTTAATTATAACGCGGGCGCTAATACTACAAGGTATTGCGGATATAGGTTTTATAAAAGTAAAAAACAAGTATCTTCATTGTGGTTACGCGGCCACAACGGTAGTGGCTACAGTAATGATTCTGCTTTTCAAACAACCGAAGCCGCTACAGCTACACAAATTATTGATGGCGCAGGAAATATCTTCTGCGGCACTATCACATCAACTGGTAGTAGTTTATCAATAGGCAACACAACAGTTAGAGTTATTAACGGCCCATACGTTAACGGAAACGTAGGATTAGAAGCTAACTCTACAAGCTACGGCTGTTATATGCAGGGCGGCACAACAAATTACGCCTACTTTAACAATACAAAAACCGTCCTTAACCGAAGGATGGAGATATTAGCAAGCACCTCGCAAGGTTCTACCACGCCAAATATTAAATCAAAGGCGCAAGGAAACTCTAATGGAACAGCCCAATATCACATTAACTTTACCGATAGCAGTGGGACAGTTGATGGGCGAATTACATCCAATGGATTCGCTACAAGCTACACAACAACATCTGACTACAGGGTAAAAGAAGATGAGCGCCCTATGTCAATGGCAACGCCTACACTTCTGGCTTTACGTCCTATTAACTTTCAGTGGAAAGGTAGTGATTTACGCACTGATGGATTCTTTGCTCACGAAGTCGCAGAGCTTGTTCCTGACGCAGTAGTTGGCGAAAAAGATGCAACAGAAGAAGTAACGGACGATAATGATGTTACTACTACGGTTGACAGCTTACAGGCATTAGATCAAGCCAAACTAGTACCTTTGTTGGTCAAAACAATTCAAGAACTTGAAGCAAGAATTACCGCGCTTGAAAGCGCATAACTTAACTATCTCTAAGGGAGATTAAAAAATGGCAATAACTAAGACAGAAGTAAACCAACGCACAGAAGTATACGTTCCTATGGATGCCACGGCAGGAACAGATACTAACGAAGGTAATCCGACTCTTATGGTCGTTACTCAAATTACGTTTGATGACAGCGAAGATGCTGAATTACCCGCAGTATCTAACCACGTTACTAATTTGTCTCGTTACGATGAAAATGGCGACCCAACTGTTGTTACTGGTCAAGCTAAAATTGTACAAGATATATGTGCGGGAATCTGGGTATCTAAGAAAGCACCCAAGAAAGACAAAGAATAATTTTATTGGCTTATAAATGTTTCTTATGTTGACGTTTGTACAGGATAAGAAACAGTTTTAGCAATAGAATAAAAAAATCAGTTATAATAAAAACTCACAAACTTTAGGAGAGTTAAAAATGTCAGAAGAAAAGAAAACTGAATTAAAGATTAATGACAAAGATTACATTTTAGAAGATATGACCGAAGAGCAACAAATGATGGTTCAACACATTCAAGTTGCTGAACAGCGTTTGGCGCAAGCTAAATTTGACGCAGATCATGCCAATGTGACGAAAGATTCGTTTATTAATATGCTGACTCAACAACTAGAAAGCCCAGTTGAAGACGCTGAATTAGTAGAAGAAGCCGTGGAAGAAATCAACTAATGGCTACCGTCAAAGAGGCGTTGTTAAAACTTGAAGCGCATGAAAGAGAGTGCGCTGTAAGAATGAAGAACATTGAGAAACGCCTTGATGATGGTTCGGAAAGATTTAAAAAGTCTGAGATGATGTTGTGGGGAATGTACCCACTCATCATTGGATTGTTTTTAATTGAAAGGTTAGCATAATGTTAGAGTCTTTAATTGCCCCTGTTTCCAACCTACTGGAGCGTTTTATACCTGATGCCGACACCAAGCAGAAACTCGCGCATGAGATTGCAACGCTCTCAGAACGCCACGCGCAGGAACTCTCAGTCGCTCAGATTAAGCTCAACACCGCAGAAGCAAAAGGAAACTGGTTTCAAAGTTCTTGGCGACCCGCTACAGGATGGGTCTGCGTCTTTGGCTTTGCAGTCAATTTCCTCATCTCCCCCTTGGCGG
>Ga0209713_10000498_pt1 | contig 22170 bp, 11 predicted proteins | sample ArcOceMetagenome_3_FD_187444 | JGI IMG/M metagenome (GOLD analysis project Ga0209713, IMG submission 187444) | Marine eukaryotic phytoplankton communities from Arctic Ocean - Arctic Ocean- Svalbard ARC20M Metagenome (SPAdes) (version 2) | ecosystem: Environmental > Aquatic > Marine > Oceanic... | reverse complement strand
TGCTAAAGATAGACCCTCTCGAACGTGCGTTGATGTTCTCCTCGGGGTCCAAGTTTCTTGCGCAAACACAGCCCGAGGGAACGCACCCCGACACAATCAACCATGCCGATCGACATGCCGATGAACGTGATGATGGACGCGATGGGCAAGTGCATGGGCTCCAAGGAGTCCGGCGGCATGGAGAGCCCGAAGATGGCCAAGATGATGCAGCCGATCATGCGCAGCATGATGAACAGCAGCATGCAGGTCACGGAGCACAAGAACGACGCCTCGTACAAGGAGGTGCAGGACTTTATGGTGCCCACGTCGTCCGGCAAGCCGTTCGTCGACGCTCCCGGCACGTTCGACAAGAAGATGACGCCGCGCATCTCGGAGACGGGCATGGCGATGCTCGGCATGAAGGTGATGAGGATGACGCGCACGGACATGGTCAAGGCGCCTGCGCCGCACAACAAGGGCATCACGTGGGAGAAGTTCGCCGAGCACCGCGGCTACGCGACACCCGGCTACCAGCCCAAGCACCCGAAGGAGGGTGAGAAGGTGCCCGACGGCAAGATCCTCGCGATCGACGGCGGCAAGCCGAGCACGCTGCTGACCGAGGCGAAGAAGCTGGCCAAGGAGGCGGGCTCCGACAAGGTGATCCTCTCCTTCGACGCGATCACGTGCCCGTTCTTCCGTGCGTACGCCGCCGAGGACCTGTTCAAGGTCTACAACGGCGTGCCGCATCTGCACGTCTACCTGCGCGAGGCGGAGCCGTCGGACGTCTTCGACGCGGGCGGCATGCACTGCGAGACGTGTGCCGCGGCGACAAATGCGCAAACCCTCAAAGTTGCAGAGAGTATGGAGCCCGCCCACTCTGCTGCTGCTCACCCGTGCCCCCATGCTGACGGGCAGGCCGCTCAAGATGAAGCGGCACATCCCGTGGCACAAGACCGAGGCGGAGCGCGCCGAGGCCGCCAAGGACACGAAGATCTTCCTCGAGCCGTTCATGGGCAAGGGCAAGGTCCACATGTGGATGGACACGATGGACGACAAGCTCGAGGCGATGTACGAGGCGCGGCCGTGGCGCCAGTACGTCATCGAGGCCGAGTCGGGCAAGCTGATCGCCGCCACCGGCCTCGCGCCCTTCAACATGGAGGGCAAGATCGCCAAGGTCAAGGCGGCGTGCAAGTAGAGCGTCGCGCCAGTCGCCGTGCGAGAGCGCGACCCGCAAATGAGTGGATCGGCCCACTGGGCCTTTGTCACAAGTGTCTTGTTACAACATGTCTGACCGTTATCGAGCAATAAACATCCCCCAGCGCATCAGGCTTCAAACCCCAGGGCGGTACCTGATACCCACACCCCAGACACTCCACACTTCTTTAAGACAGCGACTCGGCCTGCTCACCACTTGCGACGCTTGGCACCACCGCAACAGCCTCCGTGGGCTCATCATCGCCCGTGACGACCTGAACGTCCAAGGCACCCACGGTCGTCGCGCTTGCACCCGCCCTCGGTTCACCAGGTATGGGTTCAGGCGATGGTGCCCTCGGTTCAGGCGATGGTGCCATGATGGCCGAAGGTTGTTCAGGGGAAGGGGAGGATATGCCACGACCGAGCATCGTGGAGCAAGACGCTGAGATCGTCTTGCTTGCTCCCGAGATCGCCTTGCCTGCGTCTGAAGCGGCTGCCGTCTCCGCCATTGCCACGAGGCAAGCGGAGGCGCGCCTTGTCGAGCAGGCGGCGCTGCTGGAGGCGTTCTCGTACAACTGACCCGTAGCAAGCCGCTGGATTGTCCGCTTGTCGTTGCCGCGTATGTATTCCACCTTCTGGGGCTCCTTGTTCTCTTTCTTGCGCCGCAGCGATAAGCGCGGGCGCGCTTTGGAGCTGGCGTTGGCGACGGAGGAAGCGGCATCGGCGGTGCTGTGCGTGGCCTTGGAGGCGACGGCGTTGGCGACGGAGGAAGCGGCATCGGCGGTGCTGTGCGTGACCTTGGAGGTGGCGACGGCGACGGAGGAAGTGGCATCGGACGTGAGCCGCTTGCTCATGCCGGCGACCTTGTGCAGAAGCTTGTAGCGGTCCTTGTTCGTCGAGCGAGCATCGGGGAACAGATTGAAATTCGGCACCGGCTCGTTCATGTACAGTGCGAGCTGCCCGGCCGTATGCTTGTCGATCCGCCGGACGAGCTTCTCGGTGTCGATGTCATCGGCGTCGTCGCCAAACGGCTCCTCCATGGTGCACGCCACCACATCCGACGCAAAGTAGATGACATTCGCGAAGAAGCAGAGCAGCAGAGTCCACCTGCGAGTCGCGCAGATGTGCGTTGGACTTGGCTGGGGATTGAGATCCGAAGTCGATGGGTGCTCTGGACCGGGAAACGCTAGGAGACAGGGCCGAGTGGAGCGGCGCACCAGTGCAGCGCGGACACGGCGCTGAGGGGCAGCGCAACCAGGTAGAGTAAGGTGATCAGCCGCGTGACCTGCGCGTAGCCGAAGGGCATCGTGGTCAGCGCGAGGTTCTCCACCTCCTCGAACGTCGCCGAGCATCTGTGTATCGCCTCGTCTATCGCGAGGTGATAGTCGACCTCCGAGATGATCCCGTCACGGTAGAGGTTGGCGACCATCAGCTGCAGCATATGGAAGGCCCACGCCGGCCGGTTGCGAGAGGGGAAGCGGTCTTTCTTGTTGTCGCCGCCCGGCATCGATGCGATCGAGCACACCTGGCGGGTCAGCTGCTTGTGCTCCTCCTCCAGGATCAGGCGGGTGTGGAGGTGTTCGCTGAAGTCGTTCTCGTTGCGGCAGTGCATCTTGATCAGCACACAGGCCAGCACCAGCATCCTGCGCATCTCCTTGATGCGCTCGAGCACGGCTGGGTCGCCCTGCGGCAGGTAGGCGCACAGCCTGCCAATGACGTCGCGCGTGTGCAGGTGCAGCTCGAGGACCAGGCGATTTGCCGTGCGCCATTTATCGTAAGCGTCAGAGATGCGGAATGCGATCATCATGCCGATGAGAAGACCGACCCATTCGGACATGATGCCAGGGTCAAGCTCCTCTGCACCGAATCCATGGCCTTCCAGCTTATGCAGCTCGTCGATCGTGCACAGGATTGCCGGCCAAATCAGGAGGAGAATCGAATTGGGCAGGACTCTGGGAATGACCGAACCGGTGCGCGTGAAGATGATGCTCCAGAACGCCTCCGAGTCGTACGCCACGCCCATTGGTGAGCTTGGCGCACGCGTCCGGGGGGGGCACGGCCGACGATCTTAGCGGCTGCATCTTTTGTGTGCGGTGATGTATCCCATGCGCTTGAAAGCTTGACATTTTGGCGTCTTTGTGGTTGTTGGTGGCTGCGACTTCAGGACTTACTTAGTTACTTGTGCTGTACGACATGTCGGTGTTACAATTCAACTTTAGAAGCCGTGAACCTTGCAGGAGGTTGCGCGTAATACCCTGTCGGCAAACTTGTCATCCATTTTTCACCGCTGCCGCGCTGCATGCACGGGCGTCTAGTAGCTAAGACACTGCCCCAATGGAAGTCTACCAAAAGGAGGACGCGCTCACGCAAGCACGCCGCGCTCTCCCGAGCCGCTCTCCCGAGCACAATCTCAAGCTGGTGCAGCGGGACAACTTCTCCGGCTATACCAACGTGAACGTTCAGACTGCGGCACGTCCCAAGATGTTGAAGGCAGGCTCGTTTGACCTCGGAGATGGCAGCGAGCACTTCTACGTCGAAGTCGGGTCAGCTCCCAACAAGACCAAACTGGGCAGCTTCAAAACTAATGTCGCTGCAGCCGTGTGCGTCGCTCGCTACAACGCTCGTCACACGCTGCCACCGCTGCAGCAGCTCATGCCACCCCCAACCTCGCAGCCGCCGGCCAGCCGCGACAACAGCAGCGTTGCCAGCGACGCATCTCACGTGTCGGAGCTCTCTGGCTTTGCCGTGCACTCGAGCTCGCGGGGGCGCATCCGCCCAGCCGAAGGTGGAGGTGGCGACGGCGCAGGACGTCGTCCCAAGAAACCCAAGGGCCCGACCAGCTCCAACGGGGAAGCTGGTCCCTCCACCGGAGAAGTGGGTCCGTCCACCGCGTTGACCGTCTCCGCTGAGGATGCGGAGGGGGGTGCGGAGCAGGAGGTGGAGGTCGTCGAAGTCGTGGCCGTCCTCGCGCCCTCCGCCGTCGCAGCCAAGCGGAGAGCCACTTGGGAGAAGTGCAGGAGCGAGCGCGAGCACGCCGACAACAACCTCGAGGACGCTGATGCTCGGGTGGCGGCGGCGAACGCTGCGGTCGAGAAGGCAAAGGCGGAGAAGGAGGCTGCCTTGCGGGCGCAGCAGGCCGCCGTGCAGGTGCAGGCCACCGCCTCGCAGGCCGAGTCCACGGCGTTCGCACGCCACCAGGAATGCGAGGCTCAGGAGAAGGAGGAAGACGCCATCGCAGAAGAGGAGGCGGCGGCGCTTGAGGCCATGCGCAAGGTGACAGCCAGGAAGAGTGCCCTCGAAGAGGCCCGGAGCAAGATGTGCGACAGCGAGTCCGCATGAGACGACTGTCAGGTGGGAGAACCCCAGACCCACATCCCACGGCGGCGCGACCGTGGAGTCGTGGTGGAGGCTGGAGGCTGGAGTGCTGTGCGCGTGTCGTCTAGGTGGCCGAGTGCGAGCCTAGCATGAAGTCGTGCGTGCGCACCCGAGAGCCGAGTATGAATATAAACTCTTTTTGCTTGTTTCATGGACTGAACACGACGTCCACGCTCCCTCAAGAGAGGTGGTTGTTGACTGCGGTCTGATGACTGACCGAGGACCGCCTGACGGACGACTTTGTCGGCGCCAGCAGCGACGCGGAGGGCGCCGGTCGGTGCGTGCGCGCACCGCTGCTGTCAGCGGCAGCCGCCCTGGCGGCAGGGCGCGCGTCGCGCTGCGTGCTTGGCGCCATCGCGTCCATGCCGCTGTGCTTTGGCGAAGCTTTTGGTGGCGAGGCCTGCGCCGCCGCGGCGCCGCTCAATCTGCCGAGCGAGATTGCCGTCGGCCGAGGTGGCGCGCCCTGCTGCGCCCTGCCGCCGCTGCCACCGCTGCTCGCCGACGATGCCGGAGCTGGCTTCGCCTGCGGCTGCTCGTGCGAGGGCACCGCCAGCGGTGAGGGCTTGCAGGGCGAGGCGGACGCCGAGGCGGCGCCGCTCCCTGCAGCCGAAGCCCGCGCGGTGACCGCCGGCGCCGCGCGCGCCGTCACGGCCGCCGCCTCGGCGGAGCCGATGGCCCGCGCCGTCGCCGCGGCGACGCTCCTCGGCGGCTTTTCAGCGGAGTCCTCGCCACCCTTGGGCAGCCCTCGCAGCCGCAGCGACGCGGCCGAGGAGGGGCGGTGGGAAGAGGTGGCGGCGGCGGCGGGGGAGGCGGAGGCGGAGGCGGAGGCGGCGATGGCGGCGGACGAGAAGGACGGCGACGACGCGGGGCGGCGCGGCGAGGCAGAGGAGGGCGAGCGGGGCGGGGCGGCCTCCCTCGCCGCCGCCGCCGTTGGGCGCGGCGAGGCGGCCACCGCCCTGGGCCGGTGCGACGCGAGGCCGGGCGAGGGCGGCTGTGGCTGCGGGTCCTTGCCTCCCTCGCCTCCTCGCACCGTGCCGCCACCACCACCACCGCCGCCGCCTCCGCCGCCTCCGCCGCCGCCGCCACCGCCGCCGCCGCCACCGCCGCCGCCGCCTCCGCCGCCGCCGCCTCCGCCGCTGCTGCCTCGCCTCGTCGAGCCGCCGGGGCTGGGCAGGTGGCCGTGGAGGCTGCTCGGGTCCGGCCGCGGCAGCTTGAGCATCCCGACGGGCCCGGCGCCGCGCGCCACGTACACCGTCATCGGCGGCCCCAGGGCCTCCTTGCCGAGGCGCAGCTGCAGGCTCAGCGACCCCGACGACGACGGCGTGTACCGGAGCACGTAGCGGCCGTTCTTCTCGTCGAGCAGGGTGTGGCGGACCTCCTTGCCCGTCTTCCTCGGGTCGATGCCGAACTTGTCGCCGCCCTTTGAGATGACGTTGCCCGCCGCGTCGCGTGCCGTGATGTAAATCTCGGCGGGCTGGTTGGCGATCGCGCGGCTGAGCCCGTCGCCATGCAGCGTGCACGACGGCCCGTGCGTCCTCCCCGCCGCCACCTCGAGCCTGGCCACCAGTGGCGCCGTCTCGATGAGTCCCGCGGCCCACGCGCGCGGGTTGGTGCGTGGGTCCTCCGCACACAGCGAGACCGCCCACGCGCCGATGCCGCGGGTCTCGAGCGTCCCTCGCGCCATCGCCGCCGCCGTCGCCTCCTCCACCACCACGCCGCCGCTCCCGCCACCGCTCCCACCGCCGCTAGCACCGATTGCAGCGCCGAGACCAATCTTTGGCACCAGAAATCGCAGCCCCGCAGCACCCTCCGCCGCCTCCGCCTCCGCCGCACCGTCCTCGGGATTGGGCGGCGCGGGTGCGGACGCGAGCGACGCCGCTTGCAGCGGCACCACCAGCAGCGGCGCCGCCGTACTCAGCAGGTTGGCCGGCTCCGTGGCGGCCTCCGAGCACGCGTCCGACGACGACGACGGCGACGGCGAGGGCGGCTCCACCGGCGGCGTGAGCGGCGTGACGACGAAGAACAGCGGCCTCTCCTCGGCCCTCCATCGCGCCGGCAGCCCGTGCCGATCGTGGAGCTGCACGAGCATCGTCACTGGCGCGCCGGCGCTCACCACCAGCTTGGAGACGACGCGCGGCGGCGGCGCCGTCACCGTCACCGCGTCCTTGAGAGCGGCCCACGCCTCGCTCGCCTCGGCCGCCTCCGCGATCGTCTCCATCGCCGCCGTCGCGTCGTTGCCGCCCAGGGCCTCCGGCGCACTGACCGGCGCGCCCGTCAGGCCCGTCGCGTCGTCGGCAATCGGCGCGACCGGCTTGTCGGCTGGCAACGCGGTGGCCGGCTTGGTGGCGGCGTCCTTGGTGGGCGTGGCTGCGGCGGCGGAGGCGGTGGAGGCGGAGGAGGCGGAGGCGGAGGAGGCCGAGAGCCGTCGCGCCGTCTTGGCTCCGGTGGCAAGCTCTTTCGGGTAGATCTGCTTGGCGCCGCTCGTCGTCGAGAGCAGACGCGCGTGCATCAGATGCGGCGCCCCCGCGACGCTCCGCAGCACAAACGGGCTGCCGGGCAGCGGGCCGTGGCCGCGCAGCCGCACGTGCAGTCGCTGCGGCTGCACCGACGCGCAGACGTACTCGCCGACGAACGTGCCGTCGCCGGCGGCCGTCACCTTGGCCGCCGTGCCGTCGTCGAGCGTGGCCTCGAAGATCGCTCCCGCGGCGGTGGCAGCGTTGGTGGTGGCGGTGGTGGCGGTGGTGGTGGTGGTCGTCGTCGTCGTCGTCGTGGTTGTGCAGGTGCCACCCAGCCGCAGCTTGCGGTTGCCGTGCGCGTCGCACGCCACGATCGTGAAGCGCGCCGGCTCCGTCGCCGCGAACTCGCGCGCACCATCGCCGCTGACGGCGCACCTCGCCGCGCACACCCGCCCCGCCGTCACGGCCAGCGGCAGCGGCGAGCCGAGCACCTCGGCGCCGCCGACCTTGACGACGAGCTCGATCTCGCCGGCGCAGATCGTGCCGTACTTGAGCATGAGTATGCCGCGCGCGTCGGGGCGCACCTCGGCCGAGAGCGCCTCGTCGCCGATGGCACGGCCGTCGCGCGACCGGCGCAGCGCGAGCGAGAGCGACGCGAGGCTGCTCGGATCGAAGGCGAGGGGGTTGCCGTGGCCGTCGTAGCCGACGAGCGCCGCCGTCGCCCACTGCGCCGCCCTGAGCGCCACACGCTCCGCTCCACCACCGCCACCGCCGCCACCACCACCACCCGCCGCCTTGGTCGGCGCGACGAGTGAGAACCCCTCCTCGCTCCTCCCGCTGCCCTCCTCGGCGGCCTCCTGCTCGGCCTCGTCGGGTGGTTCTACCCCTACCTGCCGCACCACGCAGTGCGACGGCGCGAGCTCCGCCGGGGACACGTTCAGCTCCATCACTCGCCCCGAGGTCGCGCCTCCGCCGCCATTCGGTATCCCGACGACGCCCGCGCCGCCCGCGCCGCCTGCGCCGCCGCCGCCGGTGGTGGCGACGGGTGCGGGTGCGGAGGACGTGAGCACGAGCTTGTACTGCCCCGCTCGCGAGGAGACGAACTGCAGGTCGTGCGTGCCGTCGCGGCGGTCGATGTGCGTCCACGTCATCGGCCGGGCGGCGATCGGGTGGGAAGTGGGCGGCGGCCCCGCCATCAGACGCAGCTGAAGCTCAATCGGCGCCGACGGCGGCGCCGCGGCGGCAGCGGCGGCGGCCGCAGCGGCCGCCGCGACGACGGCCGCGGCCTTCTCGCGCGCTGTGGCGGCCGCGGAGCTGGGCGCGGCGGCAGGCGCGGCGGCGGCGGGTGCAGCCGCCGCGGTGGCCGCGGCGGCGGGCGGCACGGCGGCGGCGGCGGCGGCGGCGCGGCTCAGCTCGTTGCCAAATCGGTCGACGCCCTCGACGCGCAGCACAATCTTCTCTCCGGCGCGGAGCCGCTGCTGGGGGTCCACCAGCCGCACGCGTGAGCGGCGCAGGCAGAGCGACGATGGCGCCAGGCGCACGGGCCGCAGCAGCACCGTCGCTCCGCGCGTACACGTAGGAGGCGCGTCGTCAGTGGCGGTGGTGGTGACTGTCGCGGCGGCGGAGGTCTCGGCCGCGAGCCAGACCAGCAGGCGGTAGCTGCCGGCGGCGGTCGCATCGGCGGTGCGCAGGACACACCTGCCGCCGTCGTGCGCCGTCGCCATCGGCAGCGACGCGCCACCACCGCCGCCGCCTCCCATGCCCACGCCCACGCCCACGCCCACGCCCATGCCCACGCCCATGCCCACGCCCATGCCCGCCACATACGCATCGACCGCGTCGGCGTCCGCCCGGAGCATCAGCCCGCCCTCCACGCTCTCGACGAGCTGCTGCAGCGACTGCCCCGGACGTACCACCGTCACCGCCGTCGCCGCCAGACCGCTCGTCACGCCGCCCTCGCCCACCGCACCAGCGCCAGCGCCACCGCCAGCGCCACCGCCGCGTGCCGTGCGCGCCGCCGCCGCGACCCGCCCCGCCCGCTCCGCCGCCGAGCCGTCCGCTCTCTCGTGCACCCGTTGCCGCTGCAGGTACAGATCCCACGCCTCGGGCAGCGCCGCTCCACCGCGAGGAGACGGCAAACCGCCACCGCCGCCACCGCCACCGCTGCCGCTGCCTCCGCTGCCAGGCGGCGAGCCGCCACCGTTGCCGTTGCCGCTGCCAGGTGCTGCTGGGCTGAGGACGCCGACCCTGCCGTCGTCGTTGTCGCTTCCGAACAGCCCGCTGAGCACCGCTCGCATCCGCCGCACACGCTCGCCGTCGCCGTCGCTGACAGCATCGGAGCCGCCGCCGTCGGTGGTGGTGCTGGTGAGGGCGGCGCCGCCGTTGGCACTTCGCATCGCCGCAGAAGTCGATGCCGGTCGAAACGGAGAGGCGGCGGGCGCTTTGGCGGCGACGGGCGCAGCGGCAGGTGCGGCTGCAACGGCGGAGGAGGGCGCGGGGCCGAGCACTGCAGCGATGGCGGCGTCGGCGGCGTCGGCGGGCAGCAGCGCCGCACAAACGGTGCCCGGCAGAGCGCACTCGTTGCCGAATATGTCGCGCATCTGTGCGGCGACGGCGACGTCGCCCGCCTCGGCGGCATGGACCGCCACGCCGCTGCCGCGCATCGCGAGCGACGCCGGGCGCACGTGCAGCGGCAGCGGGCTGCCGCGCACGTGCACGCCGCCGAGAGTCACGTGCAGCGCGTGGCGCCCCGCGCCAAACAGCACGCCGCTCACCTCGAGCTGCCCGCCTCCGTTGCCGCTGCCGCTGCCCTCGGCGCCCGCGAGCCGCGCGCACCTGCCCGGCAGGACGCGCCCCGTCCCGTCGACCATCTTCACCTGCGGCAGACCCCACAGCCCGCCCCACGCCTGCTGCTGCGCCTGCTGCGCCTGCTGCGCCTGCTGCGCCTGCTGCTGCTGCTGCTGGCGCTCCTTCGTGGGGCTGAGAGGCGGGCTGCCGCCGCCGTCGGCCCCAGCAGGGCTGAGCGGCGAAGCGGCCGGAGCTGGAGTTGGAGTGGGGTCGACGGCGTTGCCGAAGCGGTCACGCGGCAAGAGGCGCAGGCGGAAGACCTCGCCCGCGCCGACGCGGCACACCGCCGGCTTGGCCGCCGACGCCGCAGCGGCCTTGGAGGAGGAGGCGGGCGACGCGGTGGCGGGCGCGGCGGCGGGCGCGGCGGCGGACGCGGCGGCGGCGGCGGCGGCGGCGGCGGCGGCAGGCGCGGTGGCGGTGGCGGTGGCGGTGGCGGTGGCGGTGGCGGTGGCGGTGGCGTGGCTGTGGAGCAAGAGCTCGGAGTGCGACGGCGACAGCTCGCCCGGCATCGCCGTCAGCGCAAACGGAGAGCCCTGGACGGGCGCGGCCGCCTGTCCCGCCTTGGCCATGTGCGTCACGTGCAGGGCGTAGGCGCCGGCGGTGCGGAGGGAGTATGAGGCGGTGAAGGAGCCATCGCCATTGTCGCGCACCTTGACTGCGATCGCACCGGGCGCCGAGGCGGCGGCGGCGGCGGCGGAGGCGGCGGCGGGAGCGGAGGCCGGGGCGGTGGCGTCGGTGGCAGAGGAGGTGGCAGCGGAGGTGGCGGGTGCGGCGGCGGCGGCGGCGGCGGCGGCGGCGGGGACGAGGGTGGCGAAGAACCGGGACGATCCCCGTGGCACGACGCCGCCCGCGACGTCCTTGCGCCAAAGGAGGAAGGAGGAGGGCTCGCCGACGCGGCAGCGGCCCAGCGCCTCGCCCGCCGCCTCGCACTGCGCCGTCGTCACGGGCGCGGCCCTCGCGACGAGCGTGAAGGGCGAGCCCATCACGTAGGCGCCGCCGGTGGAGAGCGTGACGCCGCGGCCGTTGTCGCCGCGGCCGTTCTCGCAGTGCCGATCGACGCCGCGCACGTGCACCTTGTACGCGCCGCACACCGAGATCGCGTACTCGACGAGCACCGAGCCGTCGCCGCTCGGATGGAGCCGCAGCGACGGCGTCACCGACTGCTTGCCGCGCATCGTCACGACGAAGGTGTCGGCCGACAGCAGGCCGCCGCCGCCGCCGCCGCCGCCGCCGCCGCCGCCGCCGCCGCCGCCGCCGCCGCCGCCGCCGCCGCCGCCGCCGCCGCCGCCCGCCGCCGTCACCGGTCGGAAGAGCCTGTCGCGCGGCCGGATCACGAACGAGCCGCGGTGGCGCGCGAAGACCGTCGACAGCCCCTCGCCCTCGCACGTGCAGTTCTCAATCACCACGCGGCTGCCGTGGCCACCACCGCCGCCGTCGCCACCGCCGCCGACGCCGCCGCTGCTGCTGCCGCGTGCCGAGCTTGGACGGTGGCTCTCGCGACGGCCAAAGGCGAGAGGCCCCGAGGCGCCGCGCTTCAGCTGCCGCTCCATCGCCGGCGGCGCCCTCGGGTGAGGCGTCGGCGCCACGACTGGCGGCGGCGGAGGCGGCGGCGCCTCTCCGGTGGCCTCCGCGGCGTCGGCGGCGTCGAGCTCCGACTCGAACAGCCGCTGCGCCGCACAGCGGTCGGCGCACCACCTCACGCCGCGCAGCAGCCGCTGCAGCAGGTGGGCGGTCGAGTCGAGCCAGTTGCGCTCCGCCGTGTCGCGCTTCCACGCCGCCCACGCGCCCTCGGCCTCGTGCTGCTGCTGGCGGTAGGCGGCGGCCGCGTCCTCCTCGCTCGGCGCCTCGCCGTTCTCGCCGCCGGGCGCGTCGCGGCCCATCGCGTGCGAGAAGAGGGCCGACGCCTCGGCGGCACGGTGCTCGTCGCCCCCCTTGTCCGGGTGGTGCTTCAGCATCCACTTCTTGAACATGCGCCCGAGCTCGTGCTGCGAGATTGACATCGGCGACCGGTCGGACGCCATCACAAACCATGCGTTCGCCGGCTCGGGCACGGGCGGCTTGCGCTTGCGCGTCGGCGGCGCGTTGGTGCGGCCGTAGTGGATCCGCCACAGCTGCAGCGGCGCCTGCTCGCTCGACGAGGCGGCGCGCAGCGCGGGCGGCTGCTCGGCCAGCACCGCCCGCGCCGCCCGCCGGAAGACGCCGGCGTGGTCGGCCACGAGCGCCGTGCCCTGCAGCTGCGCGAGCCGCTGCTGCAGCGTCGACTCGTCGAACGCGCCCGAGTCGGGCAGCTCCAGCCAGCCGGCGTCGTGCATCACGTCGAGCAGCGAGTAGAGCTGCTGCATGTCCTCGTCCACGTCGATGGCGCACGCGAGCTGCACCACGAGCAACGAGTGCAGATCCGCTTTCGTGATGTCGAGCACGCCGTAAGACACGAGTCCACGTTTGCACACGCCAGCCACCTCGAGCACCTCACGCAGCCACGAGGGCTGCGGCGCGTCGGCCATATCTTGGAGTCGACGCGTGAAAGCCAGTTCAAAACTTTTCACCTTTTTCGGCGCTGTTCTCGGAGGAGCCGAACCACGTAACATTCTCAGAAGCGCGTCGCCTCAATAGCCTCAATAGCCGCGATTGGCCTGCAACATTCGTCGGTCGATGCGCACTTCGCGAAAACCACGCGCCCGACCAGAAGGTAGAACCACCGCAACTGCGCGCATCACTGCAACCTTGGCACCAGGAGACACCCCAATTGGCACCGCTTGCGCGCACTACTGCACAACATGCTCGGTCTCCTCGCGTCCGCCTCCCTTGGTTTCTCGTCGCTGCCCGAGCCGGTCTGCGTCTGCGGCAACTACCCCCTCTACGCGACCATGGCCGAGGCCGGGGAGGGCGGCCACTCAATGTGCTTTTTTGGCACGACTGCGTGGATGCCGTCGGGCGGCACCATGTCCGCCATGACCTCGGTCACCACGTGCCCCAACGGCTGGGCGGACGAAGCCCCGGGGTTGTGTTCCTACATGAACGACACGCCCTGCGACGAGAGCACCATGGACATGGGCATGGACACCACCATGGGCTAGACTGACCCGCGTCCGAAGCTCGCTGAAAGTCTGTGCGTCAAAGGGGCGCACGTGCATGTCGGAGATCATTTTGGGGCTATATATTCTCTTACATTTGACAATCGAACTCCGCAATGCAGGCCACGCTCCATTGCTGCCGCCCCATCGCCTCCTCACGGCACCGCGAAGACGGCGCAGTTGCACAGCGCACAGGTCGGCGCTCGTGAAGGTGGTCACTCGCCGGCCTTGAGGCCGGGGCACGGGAAGAGGCGCACGGTGAGCGGCTTGTTCAGACGGAAGGCCATCGTGCCCGTGTCGCTCATCAGCGCCTCGATCTTGCTCGCCGGCGTGTCGCCGGGAATGGGCACGGTGTCGAGGCCGATGCCGCAGACGGCCGAGTAGGCGTTGAGCCCCGTGATCGAGAACTGCCCCTTGGCGTCGGATGTAAACTAAGGAAATCGTCTTGAAGACACACAAGCCAAGGAATCCTCATAAGCTGGAGGAAACGCTTATGAGGATTCCTTGGCTTGTGTGTCTTCAAGACGATTTCCTTAGTTTACATCCGACGCTTGGTGGTGTTGCCTCACCCTCGCTCATGTCGCCTCCCAGTAGCGTCTCGCTTGCCGGCCACGAATCAAAGTGTGTCTTAGTGATAATACACTCTTTGAGCCTGCACCTAACCATGCTGCTCCTGCTCACGAATTTGGTTCGCGGTGCGGTGGACCCGTACATCATCCAGGCGTCCACCCTGGACTCGTCCGCCAGCGCACTTGCGAGCGCCACCACCACTATGACGATCGGTTCGGTGGGGGGGGCGGACGACGGCCATGACCACGACCACGGAGGCAGCGACGGCAGCGACGACGTGCACGGCTACTGGTCGGCGGTGCCTCAGACGCCATCAGCCTACACGGTCAACGTGGGCGATAAGCTGAGCTTCCAGTACACGGACTACCACAACATCTGGGTGATGACGACGAACATGGATTACGTGCTCTGCCAATTCGGCGACGGCCAGGCCACCGAGGTTGCCAGCGCGGTCCTCGGAGGTGGCTCCGGCAACTACTCCAACCTCTACGAGACGGTGGTCACCGCGCCCGGCAATATCTACTTTGCATGCCAGGTGTCGAACCACTGCACAGAGGGCCAGAAGATCAAGGTGACCGTCGTGGCCTCGCCCTCGCCTCCTTCGCTTCCGCCTCCCGAGGCGGAAGATGAGGAGAGCGCCGCACCGCGCCTCGTGTCCGCTGGCCTGAGCATGCTGCTGGCCGCGGTCGCGAGCGTGAAGGTTTTGCTGCGGTGACCTGAGCCAAGCCAAGCCTAGCCCAAGCCAAGACCTGAGCGCCCGAACATGGGGCATTCGACATTTCACTTTCTAGATTTCGTGTTTTTCGTGCGACCCGCGGCCGCCTGGGCGCGAGCTGGTATGGCCGCGTGTGCGTCCTCGTAGAGCGTGACCTGCGTTGGGTGATGTGTCTCCTAAGTTTCAACTAGTGCGGAATTCTGGAACCTTTTGCGAGTTGCCTTGGCCTCCGGCGATCCCGGGGGGTAAGTTGACTAAAGTTTGGGCCTTGTTGGAGCACTCCTGCTAAAGCACTACTAGTAGTAGATGTCGACCATTTCTGCTAAACCTCCCAGTCCGGAGCATTCTTGCTAAAGCGGCCTCGCCTACGTGGCATCCGGCAGGCAATAGAAGATTTGTCGACAATTGTATACAAATTGTATGCAAATTGTCGACAAAACGGTGACTTTTGTCTACAGGGGCCTCCGCACTCAAGGCCTCGGTGGCTGAGCAGAATTGCTAAAGTGGCCGGCCGCCAGGCCGGGAGAATACTTGCTAAAGAGCGCTAAAGTGCGGAGCTTTTCTTATGTCTAGTTACCCCCCGTGCCGGCAATATATCCAATAAAAACCGGCGAGTTCCGCTGCGCAGGCCGCGGACTCGCCTCTCGCCGCGCGGTTTCATTGCCGGAGGCCGGAGCAACTGGCCATTCGTCGACGGCGATGCCTCCGGACATCCATTCGTCGACGGCGATGCCTCCGGCCATCGCTCCGGTGAGCGGTGAGCTGTGTATATTTTATTGTGAACTAAACGTAGATTCTACCTACGACGTAAACGTACAAGTGCAAGCAGCAGCAGCCTAGGATGCCTCCTCAGGTACCGCCACCAGCATCGGCAGCGTCGGCCGCCCCGTCGGCGGCCGCGTCTCCGTCTGCCGAGGCCGCCGCGTCTGCGCCGTCAACGGCCGCCGCGGAACCGCCACCATAGGACGAGTAGGCACCGTACGACCCTTCGCCCGTCGGCAGCAGCATGCCGAGCAGCTCGTCCTTTAACACGTGGTACACGTCCTGCATGAAGTTGTACAGCCCGCGGTCCAGGCTCACGCACCTCATCTGCATGCCGTGCAGGCAGTCCTCGTGATCGGTGTTGATGAAGTCCTCAATCGGGTAGTGGCATTGTCGACACTCCTCGCTCATCGGAATGTCCGCGTCGAGCATCCCTGGCTCGAGAAGGTCGCACTCGCTGCTGCACACTGAGTCGGGTCCGCTCACTAGGCCAATCGCGCCCACAAAGTACGCATGAAAGACCTTGTACCGCGTCATGTCGATCTCGTCGTACATGTCCTGAAAGTTGTACGAGCAGTCGGAGCACTCCCCGGAAGGGTGGGTGATGTTCTTGCCGCAATCTATCGCGCAGTTGAAGTACCTCTCGTAGAGCATCTTTCCGCAATAGAAGCAATCCAGGTGGAGGCACGGCATGCTCTTGGGATTGTCGATTGAGATCGGCAGGTCGTCGGGGTCGGCTGTATTGGGCACGTAGACCGCCGTGCACTGCTCGGCCTCGGACGACTGGAAGCAGACGTCGCGTGCGGCCGCCACCAACGACTTGTTGTACAGATTCTTCTTGCCCGGCACCGCCCACTGGGTGTAGTTGGCAATCTGTAGATCGACGCACTCGAGGAATACCGCGCATGCTGTGGTGCAGTTGCCGCCACCTGCCGTGAGTCCGGAGGACATTGGATTGCAGCTGCCGTCCAGGCAGTAGCGCATCTCGTCCTCTGCGGCGGTCTTCATGAGGCTCTCGACGATCGTGAACGGCCGATCTATGGTCACCTGCGGGCCGTCGATGTTCTGGAGCTGGCAAGACGAGGGCTCGAGCGGGAATGGCAGGAACTTGTAATTTCTGTGCGGGTTGCCCGTCACCGTGAGCGGGGGCAGCATGGCGTCGCCCTCGGTTGCGATGCCCTTGCCCCTGCAGTCGGCGCTCGTCGTGAAGTCAAACGAGAATCCAGAGGGCTCGCGGTGCCGCACGATGCCCTCCATCGTCGGCACGAAGTCCAGCGCCTTCTTGCCCGTGCTGTCGTCGTAGTAGTTTGGGTTCTGCTCGGGAAGCGGGAGCGGCTCGGGCCACCGCCTCGGGCTCAGGGGGGCGTCCCACGGCTCGTCCTCCTTGCCGGGATCGTGCCGGTGGCGCTTCTGCCACAGGTCCTCGTCCTGGCTCAGCATCGCAGCGGCCAGCCTGTAGGCATGCGCGAAGCCGTCCGCGCGGCCAAACCACTTGCGCCTCATCCAGCGGTGCTGTGGCTTGCGGCTCAATCCGATGGCGACCGTCTCGAGGGCGCGCCGGGCGTCCTGCCGGAAGAAGCCGACGGTGCCAAAGCGTGCCATGGTGCCAAAGCACCGGACCGCATCCGTCAGCTTGCCGGCCGAGAGCGCCGACTCGATCTCGTCCCACGCGCTCGCGGCTGTCCGATTGAGGTCGACCCAGTAGACGATGCGCATCTCGGCGCCCGAGCTCGACACCTGCTCGGGCACCTTGCGCCCGGTGTACCGCGCGATCAGGTGCGCACCGGCGTGTGCGCCGTCGTACACGTCGATGTGCTCGACCCCGGCGAGCAGCGACATTGTGCGGAACTGGACCGCCACCGGCGCGGAGGATAGCATGACGTAGCCCTGCTGCCGGTACATGCCCGGCCGCAGGATCCACGAGCACTCGGCCGCGGTGACGGGCACGTCGTGCGACGGCGCCTCCCACGCGATGGTGCCCCACGGATCCCGGATCAGCAGCTCCGCGGGGCAAAAGCCATGCGACTCCCACGTGCGCCACAGCCCGTAGCCGTCCTCCTCGACCTCGCGAGGCACAAACTGCGCAAACTTTGAGTCGACCCGACGGAAGAGCCCGTGCCGCGTGAGATGCGCCTGATCGGCGATCTCGTCAACGCTGCCCTCGAGCGCAACGCCCCTTGGGCGGTCGATCAGCTGCCCCGACACGGTCGCCTCGACGCGCGTGCGGTCGCGATTGAGCCACATGTTGGTCACCGTCGAGCGGGCGAGCTTCGGTTCATTGGTGTAGCCGAGGACGACGCCCTCGGGGAGGGAGGCGAGGCGCTCCGCCGAAGTGGGCAGGTCGGGAGCCTGCGCCCGCGCCGAAGCGAGGAGCAGCGCGGCACGGAAAGCTACTGACGCCAGCCGCATTGATCGCAGCGCAACGCGCGCTTTTGGCGCTGGGTCCATAAACCCAGCGGACGCGAGCTAGGTGGGCCTACTTGCTGCCGTCGTGTGGTTGTGCGGGCCGACAGAAGATGGATGACCTCTTGAACCTCGACGCCGGCAGCAGCTGACCGCCCGTGCACTGGCTAGAGGGTCTGCGCTCCTGCCCCAGTTGCGGCTCACGTGCTCAAGCGACTTATACCCAGCAGACCGTGTACGGGGTAGGCCCACGTCAGTGGTCTGCTCTGCTTCTCGGGAGGGCGGCCGATTCGCACGTACTCCTCCCTCTTTTAGCTGTTTCGGCCTAAAGCCGTACTCCTACTGTACACCCCTTAGTAGCCACCGATTTGGCAAGCTGGCGCGCTCCGGCGCTAACCCGCCTTCCTCCCACTCGTCGCGTCTCGCTGCGGCCGCCTGGGGGTAGCGTCGGGTCCCGCCGCGCGCCGACATGTCGGCGTTCGCCCGCCTCGGGCGATGGCTGCCCGTCATCTTCGTGTGCGGGCTGATCACGTGGTGCTACCTGGTCTTCATGCTCGATATCCTCGTGCCGCTGATTAACAGCTCTGACCCTCCGCAGCATGACTACGGTATGGGCTGCACGATCGCGTTCAACGTGGTCTTTGCGCTTGCGATGATCAGCTTCTTCCGGGCCGTCTTCACGGACCCCGGTCGCATCCCCGAGTCGTGGTCGGTCCATCCGGACGACCTCGAGACTGGCGAGAGGACACGCCTGATGCCGGCAGTCCTGCAGACGCAGGAAAAGAAGCACGACGGCTCCGTCAGGATATGCAGAAAGAGCAGGCCGCCCATGTACAAGCCCGACCGCGCGCACTACTGCCGCGTGATGCAGCGCTGCGTGCTGAAGATGGACCACTTCTGCCCGTGGCTCAACAATTGCATCGGCTTCTATAACCACAAGTTCTTTGTGCTGTTCGTCTGCTACATGGCGATGATTACGGTGTTCATGGTCGTCGTGATGACGCCCGTCTTCGTCAACATCGTCTCGAACATGGAGCAGATCACGCTCGACCTGAAGGACCAGGAGTTCCACGTGAGTCTGACGTATCTGATGCTGTGCCTGCTGAGCGCGGGGCTGACCGCCTTCTTCTTCTTCCACGCGTACCTCGTGATGTTCAACTACACGACCATCGAGTTCCTCGAGAAGCGAGGGTGCTCGCCGCCGCCCAACCATGTCAACCGGTACAGCGTTGGCTTCTTTGGCAACATATGCTCCGTGTTCGGCAACAACCTCTTGACGTGGTGGCTGCCGGTGCGATGGACGGTCGAGGGCGACGGGCTGGTCTTCAATCTCAACCCGAGCCTGAAGACGCTATGAGAGCCGCCGGCCGCCATGTGTAGTACATTTCGCGGGGAGCCGCGGGCCCCCGTGGCCGCTCCTCGTTTTTGCGATGGGTCCGTCCCCGTCGTACTCGAGTAGGAGACAGAGTTATATACAGTGCAGTCGCATGGCGAAGAGCTAACAGATATTCTGAGAAAGAACCCCGACTTTACACACCAACCGGTCACCCCTCGACGCCCGCGTACCGTGCACACGCCTCGCCGTGGAATCCCGAGTGGCACTGACACTCGCCCAGCACGCACTCGCCGTGGCCGCAGCACGCCTCGCCCGGCACGCACGTGGCCGGGTCGCTCGTCGTGGCGTTGTAGCCGGCGACGGCCGCCAAAGACGGGCACGGCGCCGGTTGCGCGCAGCCCTCGCCCTCCCAGCCGCGATGGCACGTGCAGACCGCGTGCATCGCGAGGGGCGCGTCGGGCGACGGCGACGGCGCGGCGTCGGGCGACGGCGACGGCGACGGCGACGGCGACGAGCGCAGCGATGGCGAGGAGGTGACGTCGGAATGCATGGCGGCCAAGGAGGCGGAGGAGGAGGCGACCTGGCGACGGAGCACGCGCACGTGTTCCGTCGCGACGGAGGCGGCGAGCTGCTGCGCGAGCGAGACGACGCCGCCGCGCGGCGCCGGCACCAGCGAGCAGTAGCCGTGGCCGCTGCACAGCAGCGGGCACGCCTCGGTGCAGTCCGACCCCACGTAGCCGCCCTCGCACGCGCAGTACCAGTGCGTCGAGGCGGCGTCGGGGTCGGCGGCGGTGCAGTTGCCGTGGCCGCCGCACGCGGCGCCGCTCGGGAGGCCCTGGACGCCCTCGGCGTCGGTCGCGTGGACGGAGCAGTCGTCCGAGGCGCACGCAACGCCCGAGAAGCCGTCCTTGCACTCGCACACGGCGGCGGCGCCGCCGCCGGCGTCGCAAACCCCGCGCTCGGGCCCGCCGCAGACGCGCCCGCCGCCGTCCTTGGCGCACGCGTCGTCGTCGCTCACGAGCGGCGGCGTGTACAGGCTGCAGTCGGCACCGGCTGCACGCGAATGGGCGGGGAGCGGGTCAAGAGGAGTCTTGGTCGGGAGAGGTGGGCGCACAAGAGGGGCGCGGGGTCGGATGGGCAAGTGGGAGGCAGCAGCTCACTGTACTCGGAATGGAAGCAGGTGCACGCGCCCTCGACGTCGCACGTGCCGTGCCCGCTGCACACCAGCCCGGCCGCGTCGACAGGGCAGCTGCCGATGGGCCTCGTCGAGCAGCTCGCGCCCGACCAGCCGTGCTCGCACGCGCACGTGCCCAGCACGCAGCGGCCGCGCCCGGCGCTCGCGTGGCAGTGGTGCGGGCACGTGTTGAGCTCGCACGCGTCGCCGTGCGAGCCGAGCTCGCACTGGCAGGCGCCGCGCACGCAGGTGCCGTGGCCCGAGCAGTTGGCGACGCGGCAGGGCAGCTCCTCGCTGCAGTCGGAGCCCTGCCAGCCGCGGTTGCAGAAGCACACGCCCGAGCCCACGTCGCAGAAGCCGCCCTCCGGGAAGGAGCAGTTGGCCGGGCAGGGCGGCGGCGGCGCCTCGAGCGCCGTGTTGGCCATGAGCCGGCGGAGGTGCTCCTCGCGCAGGCGGTCGCGCGAGAAGATCTCGTACGACGGCGCCGCGTGCTCGCCGCTCTCGTCGAGGATCGCGCCCGGCGCGAGCGGCGAGAGCGCCACGCTCAGAGGAACGAGGAGCAGCATCGACACCACTCCTAATTTATCAAGTTTTTCCTGGCCTCGCGTCGTCGTCGTCGTCGTCGGCCCGCCCTCGGCCCGTGCCCCCGTGCCGACGCCGTCGACAATGGCGACGCTCGACACCTCCGGCTTCGCCTCGCCGCTCTTCGGCGCGGCGTCGTGGATCAAGGAGCAGCGCGACCGCGGCGCCGACCTCGAGACGCTGCGGCTCAACCTCTCCAAGCACCACCGCGCGCTCAACGAGGAGCTGGGCACGCTGGTGGAGGGCGAGCTGCCGCGGCTCGTGCAGCTGACCAAGGAGCTGTCGACGACCGAGGACACGCTGCGCGGGCTCTGCAAGCAGATCGAGGGCTACCAGGACAGCTCGCAAGCCCTCGGCGACGACGTCAAGGAGCGGATGGAGCGCTTCTCGGCCAAGGTCGACGAGCGCGAGGCGCTCGAGACGCGGCTCGAGCAGCTGCAGCTGCTGCGCCGGCTGGCCGAGACGCTCGCGCTGGTCGAGCAGCTCCTCGACGCCTCGCCGAGCGACGCCGCGCTCGACTGCTACGCCGACGCCGACGACGTCGACGGCACGCCGCGGCCGCTGCTCGAGGTGCTCGCGGAGGCCGACGCGCTGCTGCGCGCCGCCGGCGCCTTCGGCCGGCTGCGCGTGCTGATGGACGCGGGCAAGGAGCTCGCGCTCGTGCGGAGCAGCGCCGGCCGCGTCGACGCCGCGCGCGCGCGCCTCCTCCGGCGGCTGCAGGACTGCCTGGGCGTCTCGCTCGAGGCGCGGTGCGCGGCGCCGGTACGCGACTGCCTCCGCGCCTTCGTCGAGTGCGGCTGCGCCGACGAGTGCTACGCGTGGGTGCAGGCGGAGTGGGTGGCGCCGCGGCTGCTGCCCAAGCTGCAGGCGGCCGCGCGCGAGGGCACGCGCGAGCGCTCTCTCGCGGCGATCCTCGCGGCCACTCTCGACTTTGCGCGCGGCGATTCCTTCCACCTCCTGCTGCAGCGCGAGGTCGCCGAGCTCAGGCCGCCGCTCCACCTGCTGACGCACGCGCTGTGGACGGAGGTGGTGGGCTTCCTGACGAGGAGCACGCCGCAGTTCTTCGGCGCCGGCATCCCCGACGCCTTCCAGCACTCGTACCTGGCGCTGACGGGCCTGCAGGCGCGGCTCGAGGGGCTGCTGGCCACGCCGCAGCAGCGCCGCTACCTGCGCGCGCACCCCGCGACGGCCGAGTTTGGCAAGCGCTTCAACCTGGGCATCTACTTCCAGCTGCGCGTGCAGGAGGCCAACAAGGCGCTCGACGCCGCCCTCCTCACGCCGCCCGGCTCCGGCTCGCCCCTCGCCCCCGCCGACGCTCCCGCTCCCGCTCCCGCCGCTCCCGCCGCTCCCGCCGCCGGTGCTGCTGCTGGCGTGGTGGAGGCGCCGCCGCCACCGGCGACGCTGCGCACCGCGGCCGCCTTGGCGCTCGTCGAGGCGGTCCGGCGCTGCTTCGCGCCGAACGTCTTTCTGACGCCGCTCGCCGCGCGCTTCCTCCGCCTCGCCCTCGAGAGCTGCGCCAAGTTCGAGACGTGGCTAACGTCGCTCGCACCACCCTCCTCCTCCACCGGGCCCGCCGCCGCCGCCGCCGCCGCCGCGCCCGCCGCTGCCGCCACCGCCGCGTCGGTTTCTGCCGCCGCCGCTTCCGGCGAGGCGTCGAAAGCCGAGAGTGGCGGCGGCGAGGGCGGCGGGGGCGCGATGCGGCT
>Ga0209713_10000497_pt1 | contig 22196 bp, 20 predicted proteins | sample ArcOceMetagenome_3_FD_187444 | JGI IMG/M metagenome (GOLD analysis project Ga0209713, IMG submission 187444) | Marine eukaryotic phytoplankton communities from Arctic Ocean - Arctic Ocean- Svalbard ARC20M Metagenome (SPAdes) (version 2) | ecosystem: Environmental > Aquatic > Marine > Oceanic... | reverse complement strand
CTCTTCCCATTCCGAACAGAGAAGTTAAGCACATTTGCGCCGATGGTACTGGGTTTCCGGGAGAGTAGGTCGCCGCCATTTTTCGAGCCCAATCTAGGTAACTAGGTTGGGCTTTTTTTTGTGCCCTATTACAGGCTCTTGCTAGCCAAGTTGGGGATTATTGAGTATGTTTATACTGCTATGAGTAAACAATTGACATGCTGGCTTGTCCTGCTTTATACTACGGTTTTGTTCTCGCAAGAGGATTCGATCAGTCGTAAAGTTATATTGGATAGCAGTTCGTTCGATGTTGTGGTTTCTGTGATCAAGACTCAGGGTGTTGTGATCAATGGGGACACCTTGTTAGACCAAATATCTAGCGCCTCTAGCGCTCAAATGTGGGGCTATAAAATGAACACTTGGGAATGGACCCAGAGGCAGAGTTCTACGTTAGGAGGACTAGCGTATAATTCACTGGACCCGGTTCTTGAGTCTAAGGCTGATGGTACGTATAATTTTTTGACTCTTGATCAGACGATGCCTCTGTCACACTCGGCAAACGTTCCGTTGTCCAATTTATATTATAGAAGTGGTTTTGGTGGTGGTCAATTATTCGGTATTCAATCTCTTTCTCCAGTAGATTCTTCGCAACAGCTATATTTAGATTATTCTCGCATGAATTCTTTGGGTGTTTATCGCAATGAAGGTGCTGATGGTCATGAGCTGAACCTTTCCCTAGTTTCTAATACGCGGCTTGAAGGAACGGACAGGTTTACAGTCTCTTATTTCAAGCGTAAGACAGGACAAAATGGTGGATTGGCTCAGCCAGATTACTTTGAGACAAATATTCCTACACTTCGTACTAATTTCAGTGTTAATGATCCCACTGGGGAATATACTGAGGAAAATTTCTTGGTTGAGTTCTCTCGAAATTGGTCGGATAAAATCACAGCTTCGGTTAATATAAATGGCAGCAGTTGGATGGCGTCTAACAGCAGGAGTGCTAATGAGTATTTCTGGGATTCTACTGAGGTGACTCCCACGATAAAGGAGAAGTTGTTGTTTTACGATGACACTGTAGGATTAATCTCAATGAGTTCTAAAATAGAGTGGAACGATCTAACAGTGTGGGGTTGGAATTTTCGACCTTCAGTCAGTTTGGGGTTAGAGCGCTATTATAGTGACGTAGGTAGTTGGGACTCATTTAGAACAGATTCTGTTAATGTGGGAGCTGTCTTTAAAAGTGCTAACTCACTTTTCTTAAGGAGTAGGTTGCAGTTCACTAAAATAGTGAGACCCTCTTCGCGGTTAAAAGGAGATTATCACTTTAATGTTCTGGGTTACAACTCGGGTTCTCTCGACGGTAGGTCCGAAATAATTGTTTCGTTGCCGACATCGCAATTATCATTGTATTGGGACTTTATATATCAATCCAAGATGTATCGTTGGGAAGACTCCTATGGATATTCGTATGATTTTAGAAACCTTGATAAGGCATATGTGAAAAATGAGGTTGCTATGGATTGGCAGCATGGTGATAAATGGAGGTATGAGCTTTCCTTACGGGGTATCCACTACAATGGCATGCGTTACCTAAGCGACTTTAGTGAGTTAAACCTATATGACGGTTTCTATGGCAGGATTCAAGCTGGTGTTACTTCTAATCGTGAAGGATGGAACCTTGTGGTTCAGGGTTACAGTGCTTCTAAGACTGGTGAAGGTGGCTTCTCCATCCCTTTTTGGGGTGGAAGAGTAGGTGGTTTTTACGCGACATCCATTGGAGATAAGTTTCAATTGAGGTCAGGATTTGACCTAAGTATGGAAGATGCGTTTTATGCCCCGGATTATTTAGGTGGTGTTCCACTTTGGAGTTTACAGCAAGAATCAATATCAGGCAGATATCCATGGGCCAATGTGTTTTTTGAAGCTAGAATAGACGGGTTTGTTGGTGCTGTTAGAGTAGTTAACGCACTCGAAGGCTTATTTCCTTACACATATTATGCTTATGGCACAGTTCCAAGAATGGACAGAGGTATTCAATTGAGCGCTAAGTGGACGCTATTCAATTAGGTCTTTTGTGGTGGTTTTTTAGCCGCTGGAAATAGAATATTGTTTAAAATCAGCCGATATCCTGGGCTGTTCGGGTAATCATCTAATGTTGTTGGGTCATCTCCAACACGATGTTGATAATCTTCAGGATCATGGCCGCCGTAAAAGGTCCAATAACCTTTTTTATAAGCACCGTGAATGTATCGCGCTGCACCGTCAATAATGTTTGTTCCCAGAATCGTGGTGGATGGCTTAATGGTATTCACGTTAAATGCTGTGGTTTGACCATAAAAGCTACGGACTAAATCGCTATGGTTTTGAACAAGGATAGTTGGAATGACGTCGTATTTGGCTGAAAAATCAAAGAGTTCAAAATAGTCCTTCTCTTCCTTCATTGTTCTTACTCGTTGATCGGTAATATCAATGTCTGAGTATTCATAACGCAGTGGATTCGTTACGAGTTTAAAATCTTTAAAAGCAAAGCATTCGGTATAGTTCAATTGATATTGTGCTCCCGGTGACATGGGGTCTCCGTCAAACATACTCTCGCATATGTCCGTGTGTGCTGCAGAAAGGGCAATGTCATAAGAATCTGTAGCAGAACACATGGCAAATAGAAATCCTCCATCAGCCACATAATTCGAAATAGTTTGAGCTACTGCGGATTTCTGTGTGCTCACCTTGTTATAACCCATGAGCCTTGCGGCGCTTTCATAACTTGATTTCTGGTTGATGTACCAGGCAGCATCTCTATAGGTGTTGTAAAACTTACCGTATTGCCCAGTAAAATCCTCGTGGTGCAAGTGGAGCCAGTCAAACAGCTGTAGGTCACCATGTATAATTTCCTGATCGTAGATGGTTGTAAATGGAATTTCCGCGTAGGTAAGGACGAGCGTAACAGCGTCATCCCAGGGTTGTTTTCCTGATGGTGAATAAACGGCAATTTCAGGAACCTTCTCTAGTGGAAGTGAATTGGTATTGTTATTAGGGCTTTGTAAATCACTAATTAATGCCACAAGAGCACTGGCACTCGTGACTTCGTAGGACACCCCTTTTATCAAGGATTTTTTGATGATTTCTTGATCTCCATTTAGAATAGCAAACGACCCTCCTCTGTAGTTCAAAAGCCAATGACAGTCGTAACCAAGCGCGATAGCTTCATAGACCAATCCGTAGGCTTTTAAATGATCCGATTGTCCATCGTCATCCATTGGGATTAAGATTTGGGCAGTGCTAAAGTGTGGTAGAAACTGAATAAAGACTAGAATTACGAAGGATTTCAGAGTCATCATTCCATCAACCAATTAAAAAGGTACATCTCCGCCGTCTAAGCTTGGCGTTGGTAAATTTGTATAACCACCCTCATCTTTCTTAAAGCCGCTATTCCCCTTACTTGAGCCATCATTCATTTTACTTTCCATCATCATCGTACTTCCTTGATCTAGATCAGAAAATTTAGCAAGTTCACCAATGAAGCGGAGTCTAACGTCATCCAAAGAACCATTCCGGTGCTTCGCGATAATGATTTCTGCTTGATTACTTGAGGCTTCTCCATCTTCCCATTCTTCAATTCCGTAATACTCTGGACGATAAATGAAACTTACAATATCGGCGTCTTGCTCAATTGCTCCTGATTCACGAAGATCGGACAGTTGAGGACGCTTTGATGTGGATCTTGTTTCAACGGCCCGTGAAAGTTGAGACAGTGCTATAACCGGGATGTTAAGTTCTTTCGCAATAGCTTTCAATGACCTCGAAATGGTGGAGATCTCTTGTTCGCGGTTTCCTTGTGATTTTGATCCGCCAACGGTCATCAATTGCAAATAATCGACAACGATCAAGTCAAGTCCTTGGGTAGACGCTAAACGACGGACCTTCGCTCTTAAGTCAAAAACAGAGAGTGCCGGTGTGTCGTCAATATATAAGCTCGCTTTCTCTAGGTCTTTTACACCTGAGGTCAGTACGTTCCACTCGCGATCTGTCAAGTCTCCTCTTCTTAATTTCTCGGAGCTCAATCCTGTTTCAGAAGAAATAATACGCGTTATGAGCTGAACAGAGGACATTTCTAGCGAAAAGACAGCGACTTTCTTACCGTGATCTACAGCCATGTTTCTTGCCATAGACAACACAAAGGCTGTTTTACCCATCCCAGGACGAGCGGCAAGAATAACTAAATCAGAAGGCTGCCAACCTGATGTAACACGATCTAATGCCGCAAATCCGGAAGGAACACCCGATAAACCTTCCTGCTTGGAAATGGTCTCAATCTTGTCAATAGCCTTACGTATCAGCTCTTCTGCACTTTCGTAGTTACGCTTGAGGTTACCTTGAGCGACTTCGAATAGCTTTTGTTCTGCCTGGTCAAGTAATTCGAGAACATCCGTTGTTTCATCGAAAGCACTTTCTATTATTTCCGAAGAAATGCGGACAAGTTCTCGTTGGATATGCTTTTGAAGAACAATTCTGGCGTGATATTCAATATGTGCACCAGAACTGACTTTCTGAGATAATTGAGCCAGAAAGGATTCTCCTCCTGCTTTCTTCATTGATCCATCTTTTCGTAGTTCTGCTGCTACCGTTAAGATGTCTACAGGTTGATTGTCCCCAAAAAGATGAGTTATTATCTTGAAAATGTGTTTGTGCTGGTCTTTATAAAATGCATCGGGATGAAGGATATCGATAATTTTCGACAAGGCATTTTTATCAATCAATAGAGCGCCCAATACAGCTTCTTCCAAATCTATGGCCTGCGGAGGCACTCTACCACCTGCAGTTAGATTGGCACTACGTCCTTGGTTCTTGGGCGCGCTAGCGTTGTTGTATTGAGGATCTTCCATTTTTAGTTTATTCAGCGTAGACACCCATATTGAAGAATTTCTCCATACGTTTTTCTACGCGTTCTTCAGGATTGAGTTTAGACAGCGCTTTGATGTGTTTTATGATTTCTCTCTTGACAATTTCAAACGTGGCATCTGGATTTGCATGTGCACCTCCTAACGGTTCTTTAATGATTCCATCTATGAGCCCATTTTTTTTCATATCTGCCGCTGTAAGCTTCAAAACTTCTGCCGCAGTTTCTTTGTAGTCCCATGACCTCCATAAAATAGAAGAACAGCTCTCTGGAGAAATCACACTGTACCAGGTGTTCTCTAACATAAGAACTTTGTCACCAACGCCGATACCAATAGCACCACCTGAAGCACCTTCACCTATAACGATACAAATGACAGGTACTTTTAGTCTAGACATTTCCATGATGTTTCTAGCAATAGCTTCACCTTGTCCACGCTCTTCTGCTTCAAGTCCTGGGAAAGCTCCGGGCGTATCAATGAGGGTAACTACGGGGCGACCGAATTTCTCTGCTTGTTTCATTAATCGCAACGCTTTGCGGTAGCCTTCCGGGTTGGCCATACCAAAATTCCGGTATTGGCGCATTTTGGTATTGACTCCTTTTTGTTGCCCTATGATCATGCATGTCTGGTCGCCAATTTTACCCCAACCACCAATCATTGCTTTATCGTCTTTCACCCCACGATCACCGTGAAGTTCTATGAAGTCTCCTTCCGTGATAGATGAAATATAAGCTTGTGTGTAGGGTCTTTGAGGATGACGGGATAGCTGTACGCGTTCCCATGCATTCAAGTTGCTGTAGATTTCTTTTTTAGCGTCGTCGATTTTTTGACGTATATCAGTAATGGTTTTCGCCATATCTACACCTGTTTCATCAGCAAGCTCATGAGCTTTAGTAAGCTGATTTTCAAGTTCTTCGATAGGTTTTTCAAATGACAAATATTCCATAGTAAGAATTGTTTCAAGTCATGCAAATTACCAAAACCTTAGGAGAGGTTCTGCCTTTTTCGTGCCTTTATTATTCCGTTGGCAATGACCGTGGTTAAAATGATGACTACCCCAATATAAAACTGTGGATTCATACTTTCTGTAGCTCCGAAAAAGAGTGCCGCGAGTAATATGCCATACACAGGTTCTAGGTTGATTGCGAGCATTACGGAAAAGGGTGACATTCGCTTTAGTAATTCTACACTCTTTATGAATGGATAGGCAGTGCACAGTAGTGCTAGAATCGCGAGAAATGCTAAATCCGAATAGGAGCTGGCCCAGAGACTGGTCAAGGTATTTGCACCAAAAAATAATTGGTAGATCAGTATGGAGAGAAAAGCGAATGAAAGTTCCCAAAAAGTGACCTGAATGGGTCGAGGATAACGCGAAACTAGTTGTTTATTTAAAATACTAAAAGAAGCACTCAACATCGCGCTGAATAAGGCGATAATAAGGCCGATCTGAAAGTTTGTAAAGCTGAATGAGCCTATGTTATAGCGCTCCAAACTGGCCGAACTTGGCTCTTCATAAAACACAATAACAATACCCAATATGACCAGTAACCCAAGTCCAAGCTCTGTCCAATCGATTCTACTTTTGGTTAGTAGGGGGTTGAGTAGTGCAGTCCATAAGGCTCCAGTAGATATGCCAGCTAACGTGATGCTGATGTTCGCGATTTTAATAGCCCCAAAAAAGGTGATCCAATGCACGGCGATCAATACTCCGCAAAGCCACATAAATAGGAGGTCCCTTGAATTGGCTTTAAATGATTTCCTTCTGAATAGTAAGTATAAGCCAATTGCGACAGAGGTTATCGCTGTACGGTTAAAGACAAGTGCCAAGGCATCTATGGAAATGAATTTCCCTAGTATGGCAGTAAATCCCCATACGAACACAATAAAGTGAAGGTTAATCTGGTCTTTTATATGGGTTTGCATTTGCGTTATTTAGGAGCTTTAGAGAATCTCCAAATGGCAATTCCGGCGAAGAGTAAATTTGGTATCCAGATGGCAAATTCAGCGGGTTGAATCCCCACCCACAATAATGCGCTACCAAGACCTTTGTCAATACTTAGCAGGCCAGTAGCAGCAAAGGTTTGGGAGATTTGCATGGCGAACACATAAACGGCACACAAGATGAGACCAATGGCTATATTGATACCTAATCCACCTCGTCTTTTTTGAGTTGCTAGAGAAACCGCCAGCAGCACAAACACATAGGAACTTACCGGGTAAGACGTTCGGCGTTGCATTTCCATTTGATAGGAGGCAATATTCTCATTTCCAGTGACCTCTTCTTGTTCAATAAATCTACTTAACTCGTTACTATTCATCGTGGCTATGGAACTGAGCTTGGGCGCGATTTGCTCTGAAGTGAAGGCCAATGTTGTGTCCATTCTTCTACCGGTTAAAATGACTTCGTTGTTTAACGAGTCTAGGGTCCTCAGTCGAAAGTTGTCCAGTCGCCATTGACCAGTTGCGGTATCGAGTCGAACAAAATCGGCAGATAATTTTGAAGCTAATCTATGTGAATCGAAAACCTCATAAGTGAACTGGTAACCACTTTGCCTCTGTCCTGAATAGGTCTCGAAGTAGACATAATGCCCAGGAAGAACCTGCCGATGTACTTTTTGATTGATCGGTCGCGAAACACCGGTAATGTACTTTTCTTCAAAGGCAATTCTCTTGATATTGGTGTGTGGGACAAGCAGATGATTCAGTGTTAAGGACAACAAACATATGATGGTCGCACCAATAAAATAAGGTCTCAAGAACCTGTTGAAGCTTGTCCCAGAGGTCAATACTGCCACGACCTCGGAATTTGATGTAATACGTGAGGTAAACCAAATGGTCGATATAAATAGGATTAATGCACTAAACAGATTGCCATAGAATGCAATGAAATTGATATAGTAATCAAAGACTATTTCATTCATGGTCGCACCATTCTGAAAGTCATCAATTTTTTCACTTATGTCAAAAACTATAGCAATGGCAAGGATCAGAATCATCGTTAAGAAGAAGCTCCCCATGAATTTGCGCAATATGTACCAATCTAGTTTTTGCAAGGCGTTATAGTTTACGTTCTAGTTTAGGTACCATTTGATTTTTCCAAGTTGCAAAGTCACCGTCAATAATATGCTTCCGAGCCTCTTCGACCAGCCATAGGTAGAAACGTATGTTATGAAGCGAGGCTATCTGAGCACCGAGACTTTCTTTGCTTTTGGTGAGATGCCTGACATAGGCCTTGGTATAACTGTTGTCTACGTAACTCGTTCCATTAGGATCTAATGGCTCGTGGATATTTTCCCACTTTTTGTTTCGTATGTTAATAATTCCTTCGCTGGTAAATATTTGACCGTTTCTTCCATTTCTTGTTGGCATGACACAGTCAAACATATCAATCCCTAGACTGATATTTTCTAAAATATTCGCAGGTGTCCCTACACCCATTAAATAACGTGGTTTGTCTTTGGGTAAAATGGCGCAAGCTCCGGCAGCATGTTTGTACATTTCCTCTGCAGGTTCCCCAACGCTTAAACCACCTATCGCATTGCCATCTGCATTTTTGCTTGCAATATATTCGGCACTTTGCTTTCTCAAGTCTTCATATGTTGAGCCTTGAATGATGGGAAATAGACTTTGCTGATAGCCGTATAAGGGTGTAGTTTCATTTAATCTGTTCACACATCGGTCGAGCCATCTATGGGTCATGTGCATGCTGTTTTTGGCATATTCATAAGTACTCGGATATGGAGGACATTCGTCAAAAGCCATGATGATGTCTGCACCAATCTCTCTTTGTATATCCATGACGCGCTCCGGCGTAAACAAATGTTTGCCACCGTCTATGTGACTCCTGAAAAGTGCACCGTCTTCATTAATCTTGCGTTGGTTGGCTAGACTATATACTTGGTAACCTCCACTATCTGTTAAGATTGGGCCATCCCAACCATTAAACTTATGGAGTCCTCCTGCTTCTTTTAAGATGGAGGTACCTGGCCTTAGATAGAGGTGGTAGGTGTTGCCAAGTATGATTTGTGCTTTAGTATCTTCCTTTAAATCCCTAGTGTGCACCCCTTTGACGGTTCCCGCAGTACCTACCGGCATAAATATGGGCGTTTGAATATCGCCATGGTCTGTACGTAGTGTTCCTGCTCTTGCAGAACTCTTTGGGTCGGTATGTTCAAGTATGAATTTCATGAATGACAAAAGTACCACTCCCTAGGTTATCTTTGCCCTATGTATACTGTAGAACTCATTTTTAAGCATTTTCCTGATTTGACGGAGAAGCAACGCGACCAATTCACCCAACTTCAACCCTTGTATGAAGAATGGAATAGTAAAATCAATGTGATTAGTCGCAAGGATATGGAGTCCTTCTATGTGAAGCACGTACTCCATAGTTTAGCCATCGCAAAGGTGTATTCTTTTCTGCCCGGTCAGACCATCTTAGATGTAGGTACAGGCGGAGGTTTCCCCGGTATTCCGCTAGCGATTCTTTTTCCGGAAACCCAATTTCACTTGGTGGACTCTATAGGTAAGAAGATAAAAGTGGTTGACGCCGTCGTTCAAGGGTTGGCTTTAGAAAACGTGGTGGCCGAGCAGAAACGCGCTGAAGAGTTGAAGTATACGTACGATTTTGTAGTTTCAAGAGCCGTTTCACACATACAGAAATTTATACCATGGGTGAAGGGCCGAGTCACAAAGAAAAACTCCGATCCCCTAAGAATTAATGGACTTTTTTCTTTAAAAGGAGGGGATTTAGCGGAAGAATTGGGGCCAATTAAAGCCAGACTTTCCTCACTAAAAGATCATTTTGAAGATGATTTTTTCGTAACGAAAAAGGTGGTTTACATTCCCCGGAGTGAAATCCAAGGCTTTCATGCCACTCAGGTAGTTAAAGACAAAAAATAGAAAGATGAAATATCCGATCGTATTTTCCCTACTGCTTTCTGTGAACATGTTATCCGCCCAGTCGATAATCAAAGCTGATGGGACATCAGAAAGCTATTCGACTCCTCCTCGGGTAGTTACTCCAGGGATATTGACTCTAGATCGATTTAAAGCCAATGTGCCGTCTCTAGTAGTTAGGGCGAACCCCTTGACGATACCGTTTGGATATATTGACGCTGGTATAGAGTACAGGAATCAACATTCCGGTTGGATTCTCATGAACCACAGTTATTTTGGAAATGAAAATAGTTTCCGCAGTTATACGTGGAACGGTGTGCATGTAATGACCAAAATGTTCGTGCGGTTAGAGGCCTCTAAAAGATGGTACAGAACCCAGCAATCAATCTTTCGATTAAATCGAGAACGTTTTGCAGGTATCTACTTCATTTCAGGTTTTACAAATACAAGTTCTACCTCAACATTTGGGTTTGATGCGAATGGTTTTTCTATTCCGGTTGGACCTTATGCAGAGACTACTAGAATCGATTTAATTTTAGGTGCCGAATTTGGAAAGACGAGAAACTTGGTGGGTTTAGACCATCCCCTATATTACGAGACTTCCTGGAAACTTGGTTATAATCTAGGAAGTCAAATTCCTCAAATACTCTGGGGAATCCGGTTTAACTACAAAGTTAATTAAAACAAAAAAGGCGCCCATTGGGCGCCTTTTTTGTTTGATACTTTAGTTCTACTATCCTAAGAAAGGGTAGTGGAAATCTGTCGCAGGAACCAAACATTCCTTAATGGTACGGGCATTTACCCAACGTAATAAGTTCATGTAAGATCCTGCCTTGTCATTCGTTCCAGAACCACGGCTTCCTCCAAATGGCTGTTGACCAACTACAGCACCCGTAGGCTTGTCGTTGATGTAGAAGTTCCCAGCTGCATTTTGTAAGGCCTTAGTGGCTTCAATAGCTGCATAACGATCAGCAGAGAAGATGGCTCCTGTTAACGCGTAGTCAGAAGTTTCATCGACGAGTTTCAATGTTTCTGTCCATTGGTCGTCGTCGTAAACAAAGATGGTTAAAACAGGTCCGAAAATCTCCTCAACCATGGTACGGAACTTTGGATTGGAAGTAACGACTACGGTTGGTTCGATAAAGTAACCAGTCGTTTTATCGTAGTTTCCACCCGTGATTATTTCTGCTTCATTTGATCCTTTGATAAAGTCTATGTAGCCTGCAATTTTATCAAACGACTTTTCGTCTATCACTGCATTAATGAAGTTGCCCATGTCCTCAGGCGATCCCATTTTAAATTCCGACAGATCCGAAATTAATCCTGCTTTTACAGCTGGCCACATACTTTGAGGTACGTAAGCCCTTGATGCTGCAGAACATTTCTGTCCTTGGAATTCAAAAGCTCCCCTCGACAGCGCAGTGACTACTTGTCCTGCAGGCGTGGATGGGTGGGCAATCACAAAATCTTTACCGCCAGTTTCACCTACGATACGAGGGTAAGCTCTGTATTTATGGATGTTCGTTCCAATGGTTTTCCAAAGATGCTGAAATACTCCTGTAGAACCAGTGAAGTGCAGTCCGGCGAAGTCTCTGTGGTTAAAAATATAATCACCAGCAACAGGTCCATCCACATAAATGAGGTTGATTACACCTGCGGGTAATCCAGCTTCTCTGAATATTTCCATGACCACATTCGCAGAAAAAATCTGAGAATCTGCGGGCTTCCAAACTACTGTATTCCCCATCAATGCAGGAGCGGCTGGTAAATTACCAGCAATAGCCGTAAAATTGAATGGCGTTACGGCAAAGACAAAACCTTCTAATGGACGATATTCTAGTCGGTTCCAAATACCAGGTGAACTCTCAGGTTGGTCGCTGTAAATTTGAGTCAAGTACTCTACGTTGTAACGCAAGAAATCAGCGAATTCACATACGGAATCAATTTCTGCTTGGTAACAGTTCTTGCCTTGAGCGAGCATTGTCGCCGCATTTATTTTATAACGATACGTGGTACTAATTAGCTCAGCGGCTTTTAAGAAAATAGCTGCTCTGTGCTCCCACGGCATATCACCCCAAGCCGCACGTGCACCTAAAGCAGCATCTACAGCAGCCTTTACATGGGTATGATCGCCAATGTGATAATGACCCAATATATGCTGGTGGTCGTGTGGCGGACGTAATGCAGCCGTTTTACCTGTACGGACCTCTTCAGCACCAATATACATGGGCACATCTACAGTACTGTAATATTGATCTTTATAAGAAGCAAGTAGGGCTTCTCTTTCAGGGCTTCCTGGCGCGTAGTCATAAATGGGCTCATTTTGAGCGACCGGTACATTGAAAATTCCGTTTGACATGTTGTGAGATTTTGGTTCTGTATAATTCGTAAAGTTAAGCAGTACAGATTGGAATGTAGGAAACTGAAGATAGTATTGCCCGGTCAAGTTAAAAATGTTGATTTACCGTGTATAATAAAGTAAACTTTCTAGCAAGATTTATGCGTAGGCTAACAGAAGCTCTTAGTTTTGTGATTCATTTTAACGACGACAAATGAAAATCCATAATTTCTCTGCGGGTCCATGCGTTCTACCGACCCAAGTCTTTCAAGAAGCATCTGAAGCTCTACTTAATTTTGATAATCTAGGATTGTCTATTGTTGAAATATCGCACCGCAGCAAGAATTTTGTAGCGGTAATGGACGAGGCGGTATCATTAGTCAAAGAACTTCTGCATGTACCAAGCTCCCATGAGGTGATTTTTATTCAAGGTGGAGCATCGTTGCAATTTGCAATGACAGCATTCAACTTCTTAACAGAGCATGGAAAAGCACAATACTTAGACACAGGAGTATGGGCATCCAAAGCTTTTAAGGAGGCAGCTGGATTGGGTAACGCAGAAATCATAGCGTCATCTAAAGACAGAAACTACAGTTACATACCAAAAGGCTATGCGATCGATCCTCATTCGGATTATTTCCACTGTACTTCAAATAACACCATTTACGGAGCGCAGTTAAAAGAGTTTCCTTCAACAGAGGTTCCGGTTATCTGTGATATGAGTTCGGATATATTTTCGCGACCTGTTGATATAGCTAAGTTTGATCTTATTTATGCCGGTGCGCAGAAGAATCTTGGCCCAGCAGGCGCAACGTTAGTAATAGTGAAGAAAAGCGCTTTGGGTAAATCCGGTAGGTATATCCCCTCAATGTTAGACTACAATACGCACATTTCGAAAGAGAGCATGTTTAACACTCCACCTGTGTTTTCCATTTACGTAAGTATGTTAACCCTGCGTTGGTTGAAGGAAAATGGTGGAGTAGAAGCCATTTATCATAAAAATGAGGCTAAAGCAGCTCTACTGTATCGTGAGATCGATAGAAACCCTCTTTTTGAAGGTACGGTGGCCATTGAAGACCGATCTTCAATGAATGCCTGTTTTTTATTAAAAGATGAAGCAGCTCATAAGGAAGTATTCAACCAATTGATTACAGAAGCTAGAATTAACGGCCTAGCTGGTCACCGTTCTGTAGGTGGTTATAGAGCATCTATGTACAATGCTCTTGGAGAAGATAGTGTCCAGGTTTTAGTGGATTGTATGAAAGAATTAGAAAAAAAATAAACATGAAAGTCTTAGCAAACGATGGAATATCTCCCTCTGGAATAGCAGCAATAGCCGCAGGAGGACATGAACTAATCACAACTAAAGTAGCACAAGAGCAACTGATAAATTATATCAACGAACATAACGTTGAAGTGGTTTTAGTTCGTTCTGCTACTACGGTAAGAAAGGACTTGATCGACGCTTGTCCTTCATTAAAAGGAATAGGAAGAGGAGGTGTTGGCATGGATAATATTGATGTTGACTACGCTCGTGAAAAAGGTCTGACCGTATTTAATACGCCTGCAGCTTCATCTGATTCTGTAGCGGAATTAGTAATGGGGCACATGAGAGGTCTCGTTCGCTTCTTACACGATTCTAATCGTGAGATGCCTCTTGATGGAGACACTAAATTTGGTGCCTTGAAAAAGGCTTATGCGAAAGGCCTGGAATTACGAGGACGTACATTGGGAATTGTTGGTTTTGGAAGAATAGGTCAAGCACTAGCGAAACTTGCCGTTGGAGCCGGAATGAATGTTATATTTTCGGACATCCATGATAAAGACATGAATATTGAGTTGTCTTTGTTTGATGGACAAAAGGTAAAGTTTACTTGTAAAAATGTAGGTTTTAATAAGGTCTTGAAACAATCAGATTTTATTTCAGTGCACGTGCCAGGTGGTGACCTCATTGGTAGTGATGAGATCGCTAAAATGAAGGATGGTGTATTCTTGTTAAATGCTGCTCGTGGCGGTGTGATTAACGAGCAGGCACTATTGGATGCATTGGAATCGAATAAGGTAGCAGGAGCTGCATTAGATGTTTTTACGAAGGAGCCTACACCAGCAATCAAACTCTTGATGAATGGTAAAATCAGCCTCACACCTCATATTGGTGCAGCGACTTTAGAGGCTCAAGATAGAATTGGTACTGAGTTGGCAGCGCATATTGATGCACTTGCTTAACGAAGAACGACTGTGAAAAAAAGGCCTGCGTAATTGCGGGCCTTTTTTTTTATAAATCAAGCACCACGGAGTAACTTCGAGGAACCTTAATGCACAGAACTCAATGTTATCACCATTTAAAGCAGTTCGTCCGACCCGCGACAAAGCGTATCTCGTTGCGACGAGATCTTATCTGAATTACTTCCCTGAAGAACTCAAGGATAAGCTAGACAACAATCCGTTCACCTTTCTTCACGTGATAAACCCAGATGTATACGCGAGTGAGTCTGCTGAAAATAGGTTTGAAGCGGTTAGAAAGAGATTTGACGCTTTTACGGAAGAAGGGGTCTTTATCAAGGAGACTGAGCCTGTATACTTTCTTTACCAACAAATCACCCCATCCTCGACCTTTGAGGGTGTGATAGGGTTGTTAGATACCAGTCATATTGACGCAGGTAAAGTAGTTGTTCATGAAAACACGATTCAGCAGCGGGAGGAACTCTTTGCAAATTACTTGGAATGCACTGGTTTTCAAGCAGAGCCGATATTAGTTTTCGGAGAAGCTTCTGAAAGACGTGGCGAGATTTTCGCCGAGATAAAAATGGAGCGACCAGAATATGAATTCAGCTCAACGGATAGGTATGAACACCGCGTTTGGGTAATTCCTTCATTGTTAGCAGCAGAGCTTGAACGGGAGTTCAAAGAATTGGAGGATGTATATATAGCCGATGGACACCATAGGTTGGCATCTACGAAGAAAGTATCAGAGCGACTGCCAAGTAACATTGACGCCCAGGGAGTACTCTGTATGTTAATGGGTGAAGATCAAGTTAAAATAGACTCTTTTGAACGTTGGTTCAGGTTAGAGAATGCACATTTCGATTTGAATTGTTTGGAAGATGACTTTGATATTACGCCATTGTCCAACTGGAATTTGGCACCCAAATATCATATTGAAATGTATGCAGAGGGGAGTTGGTATGGGTTGACCTATCGTTCTGGTGAAGTACCGGAATTAAAGCCCCAATTGCTATTGGACAAAATATTAAAGCCGCATTTATCGGTACTTGATCCAAGGAATGACCAGCGCCTTGAATATATCAGGCAGGGTGAAACAGATGAGAGTCAATTGATGACTGAAAAGGGATTTCATTTGGGTTTCAGACTCCCTTCCGTAAGTGTTGAGTTATTGAAAAAAATTGGTAAAAATGGAGGGATAATGCCTCCAAAAAGTACGTATATAGAACCCAAACTTAGGAGCGGATTACTCTTACACGTTTTCAAATGAGCATTACAGACGCAATAAATCAGTACAAGGATATTCTCGGATCAACCGTGAAACTTGTTGCAGTGAGTAAAACCAAGCCCGAATCTGCCATCACGGAGGCATATCAGGCTGGACAACGAGACTTTGGTGAAAACAAAATCCAGGAGATGACGGTAAAGGCGGAGTCGTTACCTCGTGATATACGCTGGCATATGATTGGCAATATCCAGACCAATAAAATCAAGTATATGGCATCTTATGTCCATCTAGTTCATGGTGTTGATCGGGAAAAAGTACTGAAAGAGTTAAACAAGCAAGGTCAAATTAATGGACGGGTTATCTCCTGTTTACTTCAGATACATATTGCTGAAGAAGACACCAAGTTCGGTTTTGATTATTCTGAGTGCATAGAATTAATAGGTCGCCTAGACGAGTATAAGAATGTCAAAGTAACAGGTCTTATGGGCATGGCAACGAATACAAAGGATCAAGAACAGATCAACATGGAGTTTATGGGATTGAAGGAATTTTTCGATTCCCATGCTGTTGCTCACCAATGGGATACCTTGAGTATGGGCATGAGTGGAGACTATGAGCTAGCAATTGCAGCTGGTAGCACACATGTACGGATTGGTTCTGCTATATTTGGCGCTAGAAATTATACCATTTGAAATTCGCAGTAATAGATATAGAATGTACCGGTGGTACTTGGGGACAAGAGCGCATTATCGATGTAGCCGTATTTGTGCTAGAGGACGGAGAGGTCATTGACCAGTTTGTTTCTTTAGTAAACCCCGAAGCATCAATAGACCCTTACGTATCCAAGCTTACGGGCATTACTAATAAAATGGTTCGGACAGCGCCTAAATTTTTTGAAATAGCCAAGCGTTTGGTTAAGGTTACAGAAGATTGCACGTTTGTCGCCCACAATATAAGTTTCGACTACCGCGTATTCCAGCAGGAATTTGCGACGCTGGGTTTTGACTACCACCGCGCTACGTTAGATACAATTCCCTACTGTGAAAAGATCTTCCCGGATTGGTCTAATTATGGATTAAAAACGGTCAGTAAAGAATTGGGAATGATTAATGCTGCTCGGCATCGTGCAGAGGGCGACGCTCGTTTAACAGTTGACTTACTTAAAATCTTATTAGAAAAAGACCGCGCCTCTTATTTAGACCAAGTGTTTGTCTCTAAAACAGCCAGCGTCAAGCGAAACCCATTTAAAGAGCAGGTTAAAAATTTACAGAACAGGGTCGGTATATATTACATCTATAATGACCAAGGTGAGATCATTTATATTGGAAGTAGTAAGGACTTACAGAATAGTGTGAACAGACATTTTGTTGCAGACAATAAGGTCGCTCTAGCACTTCAGAATGAGGCGAAAAAACTTGAAACAGAAGATATTGGAAATGCGGCAATCGCGGAAATCCTGTATGTTCTAACCGTTGAACAACATCGTCCTATTTATAATTCGGCGAAGAAAAAGAGATTGCTAGAGTTTGGCGTTTTTATAGAGCCTCTGAAAAACGCCATGGTGGATTTGGTCAGAATATATCCAGTTCGTCACAAGGAGCCTCAGTTTTATTTTGCTGCTCCTAAATATGCTTATAATTGGCTTCAAAAAGTCATGTTGAATGAGCATCTCAATCCAGATACATTCCTTTTAGATAAAGATAGAGCTCACTACCATAGGCATGTTCAGAGCTTGCCATGGGAGTATGTAAATACAGAAGTATCTTCTGCTGCTTTAAGGGGATATGTATTGCCGCAAGAGGCCCTTTTAATGGGCCCTGGTAGAAAAGATCAAGAGAAATGTGTCCTTATTATAGAGGGTGGAAGACTTTTAGGATATACTTATTTCTATTTGGCATCTGACGGATTAGACAGGCCATTTCTTAAAAAGAGAATGGTTCACTTGGATCATAATAACTACAACGCTAGCGTGGTACATCATTATTTACAGTCAGGGTATTTGAAGAGTATAGAGTTGTAGATTATTTAAAGAAATATGCTGCACTAACCACGACTTGGCTACTTCTGGAATCGAGGGAGAAATTATAATCGGTGTCGTTGTAGTTGTAATTCACATTTCTAGCCAACATACCAAACCCACTTTCATATTTTATTTCAGCCAGAATCCGCCATACTTTGAGGCCAGCGTGAATGTGCCACCCCCAAGTAAACTGAGCTTCTACGTCGTTTGACCATATGTCACTGGCGTTGGCTAAAGGCAACGAAGGCGTAGCACCTAAACCAGCAAACAGAGGTCCTATTTTAGCACCAGCGCTCAGGGGGAAATCTAAACGCTGTACCATAGTACTTAAGTCTAAGTCATTGCCGTTATCTGTAATGGATATACCCTGTTTAAACTGTGTATACAAAGCCTCTGCATGGATATAAACAGGTACCAACGGTAAAGAAACACGCGTGATTAGACCTGCATTGAAGCCGTTGGTTATGTCGGTTTGAATATTAGAAATATCATACGTTTGATCAGCATAAATATTCAAGACATCTTGGGTACTCAGGGAGGCCTGCGGATAATTAACACCTGCTTTAGCACCAAATTTAATCACCTTGAATTGCGCATTCATTAAGGTTGTGCAGAAACACAACAGTATAATCAGGAATTGTTTTAGAGTCGTCATGGAGGCTTCTTTTAGTTTGCTCGAGGTTATTTATGAGTCAAAAAGGATTCCACATGGTTAAATATTCTATCCGATGCTCCCTGCTCAGGTGCTGGCTGAAAGTCTTTGCCTGTGATAGACTTGAATAATTCCTGATAACGTTTGCTTACCATCTCAACAAAGTCATCTGTCATTTCCGGAACCGCTTGTCCTTGTTTTCCCTGAAATCCCTTTTCCATAAGCCATTCACGTACAAACTCTTTACTCAATTGACGTTGGGTTTCTCCTTTGTCTTGTCGGTCTTGATAGCCATCAAGGTAAAAATATCGAGAACTGTCGGGGGTGTGTATTTCATCTATGAGTACAATTGTACCATTGGATAACTTACCAAACTCGTATTTGGTATCTACTAATATTAAACCTCGATCATTAGCCATTTGTTGCCCACGCGCGAATAGAGCTTGCGTATGGCGCTCAAGTTCTATATAGTCTGATTCCGATACAATTCCTCTGGCAATAATATCTTCTCTGGAGATGTCCTCGTCATGTTCGCCATGTGCAGCTTTCGTGGCGGGTGTTATTATTGGAACATGGAAAGCGTCGTTTTCTTTCATTCCTTCAGGAAGTGTTACACCACAAAGTTCTCTCAATCCACTATGGTATGTCCTGGCAGCATGGCCAGCTAAATAGCCACGTATGACCATCTCTACTTGAAAAGGTTCTGCACGATGTCCCACGGTCACTTGAGGATCCGGAGAAGCCAATCTCCAATTAGGTACAATATCTGAAGTCGCGATTAAAAAGTGCTCGGCTATTTGATTTAATACTTGTCCTTTTCCGGGAATAGGCCTTGGAAGAACAACATCGAATGCTGATATTCTATCAGAAGCAACCATCACGAGTTGGTCTTGTGCTATGGTATAAACGTCGCGAACCTTTCCACGGTAAAAATTAGTCTGACCAGTAAAACTGTATTCCGGCTGCTGGTTCATGATTTAATCGTTTTGCTCGTAAGCGTTAATGATTTTCTTAACTAATGGATGCCTTAGAACATCTCTTCCATCAAGTTCTACAATTCCTATGCCTTTAATGTCTTTCAGCTTAACTAGCACTTCCTTCAATCCACTTTTTTGATGTTTAGGTAAATCTATTTGGGTAGGATCTCCGGTAATAATGAAACGCGAATTTTCTCCCATTCGGGTTAAAAACATCTTCATTTGTGAGGTCGTCGTATTTTGACTTTCATCCAAAATAACATAAGCATCGTCCAATGTCCGTCCTCTCATAAAAGCCAGTGGTGCAATTTCGATGGTTTTGTTTTCTAAATAAAAGTCAAGCTTCTCCTTTGGAATCATATCTCTCAAAGCGTCGTATAACGGCTGCAAGTAGGGGTCTAGCTTTTCTTTGAGGTCGCCAGGCAAGAATCCGAGATTTTCTCCAGCTTCTACTGCTGGACGTGTCATTACTATTCTGCGTATTTCTCTGTTCTTTAACGCATTTACAGCTAGTGCTACTGCGGTATATGTTTTGCCTGTTCCAGCAGGACCCACAGCAAATACAAGGTCATTCTCTGACGAAACTTCAACCAATTTTTGTTGATTGACTGTTTTGGCCTTGATGATACGTCCCGCATGCCCGTGAAGAATCACTTCATCTTTGAGCATCGTGTTTCTAGACCTTAAGGTTTCGCGTGATTCGATAATTTCATCTAAGACTCTTTGATCAAGAGTTTTGTGCGCGCGAACGTATGCGACAACGGCCTCGAGCTTGTCTTCAAACTCTTCGATCACGTCTTCAGGACCTTCGACCTTTATTTCGTGGCCTCGAGCAACTATTTTCAACTCAGAAAAGTACGCGCCTATTTGTTTCAAATAGGTGTTGTTAGGGCCATAAAGTTGAGCTGGATCGGCTCCGGTCAGTTTAAAAACTCGATGTGTCAATTACTGCTTGGTTGAGTACTATAATTCAAGGCGGAATTGCCTTACTTTTGACAAAGTAACTACATTTTCATCAATACACAACGCAGCGATAGCTGATCTATGACTGTCATCACGTTTACATCTGATTTTGGACTCCGAGATACGACTGTTGCTCGTGTCAAAGCCCGCTTTATGCGCAGGGTTAAGGATCTGTTGATGGTGGACGTTTCTCATCTGGTGGAGCCCCACAATATCACAGAAGCGGCTTTCATGCTTCGTCGGGTATATCAAGACTTTCCTCCCGGTACGATCCACTGTGTCTTTGTGGGTGCTGGTCCACAAGAAAACAAGGAGTATATATGCCTGAAGGCCAATGGTCATTTTTTTATAGGTGTTAATAATGGCATTTTACCAAGTGTGTTGAATGGCGCAAAAATAACGGGCGCTCGTGTTTTAGATATTCGTGGTGTTGACACTACGGATGAAAAAGACTTATTTGCAGCAGCAGCGGGTCATCTATCCGTGCAGGGAAAGATTGAAGTTTTAGGACCTCCGCTAAAGAGTGTGAAAAGGATAAAGGAGAATGCTCCGGCCATCTCCGACTATGCAGTACGCGGCCACGTGATCTATATTGATCATTTTGGCACCTGCGTCACAAACATTTCAAAAGAACTCTTTAACGGCCAGCTAAAGGGTAGACGCGCATCAGTAGAGGTTGCGAGAAACAGAAGTATCAAAACTATTTTTGATCGTATCGCTGAGGTTCCTCAGGGAGATATAGCTGCTCTATGGGACCAACACGGTATGCTTTGTATAGCGGTAGGGAAAAGTGGAGGCGATCATATCAAAGGCAGCAACGAACTTTTAGGAATGAAAATTCACGATTGGGTGAGAATTGATTTTGTATGATCGTTAGAATCGTTAAACTATCCATTGATCCCAATTCAAAGGAAGGAGCCTCTTTTAGACGCCTATTTCTGGAGAGTAAAGAACACATAGTGGGTCAAGCCGGCTGTCATAAAGTTGTTCTGTTGGAGGCGCAGACGCATTTCTTTACCCACAGCACTTGGGATTCTGAAGAGGCCTTAAATGACTATAGAAAAAGCGATTTATTTGGAGTCGTTTGGCCGAAAACAAAGGCGCTATTTTACGACAAACCAGAGGCTTGGACATGCCTTGAGATAGAAGAAGCATAACATGATTGCACAACTTCAAAAAGAATTAAAAGTATATTTCTCAGGTATTTTAGGATACTTGATCATAGGTATTTACCTACTCATTAATGGCCTGATGCTTTGGGTGTTTAATGGCCCATTCAATTTATTGGATGGAGGATATGCAACCTTGAGTAATTACTTTGGCCTTGCACCATGGGTATTTTTATTCCTGATACCTGCGGTTAGTATGCGTGTATTCAGCGACGAACTGAAATCAGGAATGATGGAATTGTTGATTGTTCGTCCTATTTCCACGCGTGAATTGGTTCTTGCTAAATTCCTAGGAACCCTCTCTGTGGTGGTTTTATCCATACTTCCTACGTTTATTTATTTGTGGAGTATGAGTGAATTAGGCTCACCCGTGGGTAATATTGATTGGGGAGCATCCATAGGTTCTTTTGTTGGATTGTTGGCCTTAGGGGGAGCGTATACGGCCATTGCTGTTTTCGCAAGTTCTTTAACGACGAATAACGTGGTCGCCTTCGTTTTAGGTGTCGTCTTTAATGCAGGTATTTATATAGGGTTTGAGGCGTTGGCTAATTTATACCAATTCTCGGGTTGGGAATTGGTGGTACGTAACTTGGGTATAAATGAGCATTACATTTCCATGTCCCGAGGGGTTTTAGATGCACGTGATTTAGGTTATTTCATTGGCATAATTCTGTTGTTCTTAGGATTGACCCAAGTGCTAGTTGCCCGCGGTAATCAGAAAAGACCACTCCGCAATGCGGCTGTTTTCATTCTCCCAGCACTGGCACTCCTGATATCTAGCTATCTCATACACTGGAGAATTGACCTGACGGAAGAGGGTCGCTATTCGCTGAGTGAAGGAACGGAA
>Ga0209713_10000496_pt1 | contig 22206 bp, 1 predicted proteins | sample ArcOceMetagenome_3_FD_187444 | JGI IMG/M metagenome (GOLD analysis project Ga0209713, IMG submission 187444) | Marine eukaryotic phytoplankton communities from Arctic Ocean - Arctic Ocean- Svalbard ARC20M Metagenome (SPAdes) (version 2) | ecosystem: Environmental > Aquatic > Marine > Oceanic... | reverse complement strand
TCAAACAAGCATCTTCGAATGAAAAGCCCGAAAATGCGCGCGGCGGGATTTCAAAATGTCGGCGGTGATGTGGTGGTGGCCTTGCGCGGGAACAATACCCCCTTAAATCCAAACTCGCCCAAACGGGGCGGGAGCGGTGCGGGAGGCGAGGTTCCGGTGCGAGGCCAGGTACTGCCCCCCGACCATGAATTCGCCGTTCTCTGCACCATGCCATGCTGTGGAAGCGCTTGTCTATGCACTGCGGTGAGCGGCACCCCAAGGGGTCCCTCATGCTCTCTGGAGTCTGAGGAGCGTTCGATCGTGGGGAGACAACCAAGCGGCGGCGGGAATGCCGCCTGCTCTGGATCTTTCTGGCTGCTGCTCGCGGAGAGCAGCCGTACAGACCGCAAGGTCGATGCTCGGGCGCCCGAGCAGATGGTGGTGAGGGGGGGCACAACACGAGTGCAGCCTCGCGACGGAAGGACGTCGAAAGCGCCTGGGGTAGGCGCAGAGAGCGAGCGAGCCTGGTGGCGTGGGAGACGAGCGGGCGTGGCCAGCGCCCAGCCCAGCGGCCAGCCAGCTCTGGGTGAACATGAAGGAGCGATCGGCACGGAGAGCAGCACGCTGCCTGAACGGCGCTGCAGCAGCGCGATGGTCGGTGTACGGCTGGAGGATGGATCGATGGGAGAGGCGGTCAGCGGCGGGACGACTGCCTTGCCCACTCGTAGCACGATTCATCAGCGGGGTGGCGAGTTGGATGGACGGTGTGGCGTGGCGGCGGTCACGCGTGTGGGCGGGGTGTCGCAGGAGAGAGGGGCGCCAGGCGCGGGCCAGATACAACATGCCAGCTTGCGGGAATTCCAGGAGGTAGCGAGGGTTGGGGAGCATTTGCAGGGGCGTCATGGGGTGCTGACGCGTGGGTGTGGTCCAGGAGCCCACGCACGTTGGACGGCGCAGGACGCGGGAACAGCCGAGAGGGCGGAGTCGAGCAATCATGATTTTGTAATTTCACTGGTCGATTCGATTCGTTACGGGGCAATTCCGGCGACTTCCGTTCACTGTTTCGATAGTCCAGTCTTGTTGCTGCGCGTGCGAACAATCGAAAAAGCTCCGCCAAGTCGGCGGAAGTGTCGGTGGCTAGTACTTGTCCGCAACATGAGTAGGAACAAGCAGCTCCACAAGGAGGCGATGAGGAAGGCCTTGAGGGAGGAGAAGGTTAGGCAGGAGGCGCAAGAGCAGGAGGCGCGAAATGAGGCGGCCCGTAAAGAGGCCGAAGACCTGACGCACTGGGAACGGGACCAGGAGCAACAAGACAAAGAAAAGCAAGAACGAAAAGCGCAGCACCTGCGTATTCAGCAGCTCAGGGAGGCTGAACTGGCCAAAGCGACGGAGGAAATTCAGCAGCTCAACGAGGCCATGAAGGCGCTGGAGGTCAAGAAGAGCGAGATGGAAGACAGTACGGCCAAGAGTATGAGGGCGCTGGTACATGAGGCGGGTGGGCAGCTCGCCAGCGGGTCGTCTGAAGACAAGAAGGTGTACCTCGGGCACATGCTAAACCAGGTCAAAGTAAAAAGCGCTGAGGAGGCACTGCTGGTCGGGAACTTAGCGCCACTCACAGTGAGCCGGATGTTTGCCCAACAGGGGACGGCATCGAAGACACAGAGTGTGGGCCACGTCCTCGTGGTGGTGTCGGTAACGGAGAATGACAGCCACCTCAGTATGCATGAGGTTGTCGCCTTCCTGCAGAACAAGATGCCACGGATGGACACGGAGGCGGTTAAGAGCATTACCAATACGCCAATGAGCGCTAATTCAGTACCGATTCCCAAAGTATTCGAGGCAAAGATTGCGACTGGCGAGGTGCTGACCCAAGAATTTTTGACCACAATGAAAATGAGGCACGTCGAGATTGCGGGCACAATGTGCACTCTGAGGTTTGAGTCCTCCGTGGCCGTGCGAGTGCAGTTCAGCCGAGAGGAGCGGCAGCGGCTTTTCACCATGCAGAAAATATGCCAGATGGCCGGAATGACGCAGGATGACTTCGACATGTTCCTCACGGCGGCAGTCCGCACGGCTCTCAAGCAGTCGGGGAGCGGGGTGGAGGACCATTTGCTGGTAGCCGGCTTTCAACGCCAGGGAAAAAGCCAGGGGGTGCTCAAGCGCTTCCAAGCGAAGGACTTACCGCAGATGCGGATCTCGGTGGCAACTGAGCAGGCGAAAAGGGACATGAGTGCGCTTGCCCTCCGCATCTCTCTTGGGGCAGATCAGGATAACTGCTTGTTCTCTGTCGATGGCTACTGCCAAGACGTGGGGCAGGGGAACAGAGAGGTGGGGGTCGCAGCCGCCAGAGAGAGGGCCCTTCAGAAGGCGGAGAAGGTGCTGGGCAAAGGATACAGCATGCTGAAAAGTGCTGCCAGCCTTGCGATGAGCGCACTAGAGGTGTGCAAGCAAGGGCTTGAGCCGGATGAGGCCAAAATCAAACTGAAACCCATCCTCGAGCAGCTGAGTGGATTGGTGGCCGACACTTCAGGATCTTCGGATATCACGGCTATGTTCGTTCAACCGGAATTAGTGGAGGCCCTGCAGAAGGTGTACAAGGGAGAGTCGGACCAGCTACTTCCTCTGACGTGGTCAAACATGATTGCCCTCACGAATGACATGAAAGCGGAGGTGGACAGGAGGCGTGCCGCGCTTGATGAGCTGATCACTGTCCACATAGGCCCTCTCCCCCCCATAGATCGCATATGGACGAACGAAGCGCAGGACAAAACCGCCCTTCGGGAGATGAACATGAAAGCAGATGATGCGCTCTGGAGGCTCCTAAAGTCCATGGAGGTCTCGTGCCTTGTCGCCGAGCCGATAACGGTGATGCTCGACAGGCTCACTTGGGACGTGAAGAGCGGCATCATCATCATCGTGCAATCCTTGCAGCAACTATGCGCTGGCTGCAACTACGCAGCAACTCCGCAGTCCCTCGTCCAGTGGTCCAACATGAAGCGGGAACGACGGGAGGAAGAACCAGCAGCAATTTTCACCGTCACCGGGGGGAATGCAGCAGGGCGGACGAATCACCTGTGGGCGCATGCTCAGCTCAGGCAGGACGCGGTGAACATGTCAGCGCTGAAAGCACCGATGCGTATGGTGAAGGAAGAGGCCCAGCGAGTGAAGATGAAGATCTTGCCGGCGACCGGCAGCATGAGAGCGGCCTCGGAAGTCAAGGCAGCTACAAAGACGCGCTTGCTACAGGCCCTGCTAGCGGGCGAGGGCTTCTGGGTACCGTGCGAATATGACGGGGCGGGAGGTGAGCGTTGCAAGACGATTGTTAAACCGGCAGAGGGGCAGGTCGTGACCAAACTCAGCCGATTTGACTCGTCTCCGCTCGAGTTCCATATCTGCAACATCCACAACAAGGTGGCCCAACCTCGAGAGGAGTGTGACGATATCTTGGCCCTGCTGGGCGAGCTCGACGCCGAGGGCATGGCCAAACCGGCCGGGTTCGGTGACGATTATGTCATATACCTCATCCAACCATTGGCCGAAGCACTGCGCCAGAGCAAGCGAGACCGCGAGGAGTGGATCAAACGCCTGTCGGTGGGTAGCAGCACTCGCGTCACACTCATGGAGATGGCACAATCGCACTTGGAGCTGAAACTGCAGGCGTACGCAGCGGGAGGGGTGTGGCTGCCCTGGAATGCGGGAGAGGCAGACGACACATCTCGCATAGTAGGCATCCTGGGCGGACCACAGGAGCATGACAAGAAGGCAGGGGGGCGATGGATCGCCCACATTGCAGCAACGGAGGCACTGGTCGCCATGAGTATGATGCAGGACGACGAGACCTCTCTACGCAACTCGGTGCAGACTATTCTACAGAAGAAAGAAACACAGCTTGCGGCGTTCAGTGGAGGCGAGGGAGTGTCGCTCATCCTCTTCGCGAACACAGTATTCGCGGAGGGGCTCCGCACAGGCGCAGCGCGACCGGGCTTCCCGTTGCCAGAGATGCAGTTTGGACAAGCGGCCTTCGAAGAGGTTGTAGCTCAAATTGGCCGCACCGCCCAAGGCAGAGGCCAGCTATGGACAAGCATGTCCCCAGAAGAGATGCAGGAGGCGAAGTGCTGGCAGGTCATTGTAGATGAGGAGGCAGCAGCCGTGCTGACGGCACAGTGGCAGGGAAACCCGTCAAGGCAGCTGAAACTCACGAGGTCGGAACTGGGAAGCCTTGAGGAGCGTGTGGGGAAGAGCGTTGGACCTTTCTGCGTCCTCAGAAGCACGACTAGCGAGCGGCAGGACCAGCCGGCATTCATGGTCATGCCACAGGGCCCGGGCGTGGTGCTCGTAGCAGCGACAGACGCAGATGGCCGCATGTCGACTCTCGATGAGGCGCGGGCTGATTGGACCAAGCGCCTGCTGGAGCAGCAGCAAGACCTACGCCGTTTCACCTGGCTCACGGACCTGCTTGACAAGAAATGGCCGGAATTGCTCTACGGCACGGCAGCGGCGCGCATGGTCAACAAGATGGTGCGTGATGAGAAGGCGATCGCCATACAGGTAAAAACTGTTTTCGCCATCATCTTCCCCGAAACCAGTCGGCCCATTGAGGCAATCGCCAACAGGGAAGGAGGGTGCCTCCCGGTCGCTTGGGGCGTCCAATTTGGCCCCGAGAACCAAACGGCGGCTGCCAAGCTCCAGAAGAGCATTGCAACATTGGTCAAGCGTACACCCGTCTGCACACCACTACCACAGGTGCTCGACACAGTGCAGAACGAAGTCCACAAAGCGTCCACTGATGCCGTGTATGATGGCGTAGAGAAGGCACTCGAGCAGATATGCATCCTGCCGGGGGCGCGTCTAGTCCGCGAGCCGATGCAGCACAAGTTGCAGTACGTGGGTAAGAACATACCTGCATCGATTAAGGCCGGCTCGGGTACGGCAGTGCCTGACCTGCGTCAGCTGGTGCCACACCCTGCAATGCTCGACACGAGGTGCGCAGAAATAGCTATGGCTGCCGCCGGAGTGTCCAGTGCTCAGATGCGGAATGTGGGGGAGGGACTCACCTGCCTACTCTTCGCCCCAGCCGCGTCCATGGATCACGAAGATGCCTGGCCGGAGCAGGATCCAAGGTTCGAAAAGTGGGATGTAATGCGTGGAGCCACGATCGAGGACCTGAACAAGCTCATGGCTAATCGGAAGCGAGGCCAGGAGGCGGAAGGGTGTGCGAGCGCTGGCGGTGACCCCAGTGCGATGGACGAAGACTCGGCGCCGAAGCAGGATGGCCTCGAGCAAGGTAACGAGAAGAGGGCGCACACACAAGGCACGCACCAATGAGTAAGCGTGTGGACGAACAGCACTCGGGCAAGGGGCAACGACGAAGCGAGTGCTGTGACAAGGGGGCGTGGGGGGATCCCCGTCGCCCAACGTGGATAGAGGCCTTGCAGGATGACGTTTTTGCTACAGCAGACATGACTGCTGGGGCAGACACTGAAGTGAAGGCGGTGAATGGACGGGATAAAGATCCGGTGCAAAATGGAGGACTGGTGGAGATGAAGGAAGGGCTGGGAGGAGCTCGGCAGCGAGCAGACGGGGTCACGAGTGGGGACCCGAGCGCAAAAGACTTTACGGCGAGCGGAATGCTCAATATCGACAACTATATATATGATGGTAACGGAACTGATAACGAGGAGGGGAGCCCTCTAACTACTAGAGGTGGTGCAGTGGTGACCGGCCCGGCAGGACGCAAGGCTGCGGAAGGGACGGTGCAAGGTGTGAAGGGGGAGATGATGCGCTGGTGTGGAGGATGCAACATCGCCAAAGCGCGGTCTGCTTTTTCTAAACAGCAGTGGCTGAAAGCAGACGGTTGGACAAGGGAAACGGGGCGACAATGCCAGAACTGCTTAAAAGCAGGAGGCGGTCACAACGAACGAGAAGATGTCAGCGGGAACGGTGTGACGACAGCAGTGAGGAGGCCGGGACTCAGGAAGCGGACTCAGCGCACCCAGATGACGGAGGACACCTGCGAACTACGCAGCCTGGAACAGGTCCTGTGTCCTAGTAGCTGTCGGTGCAGCAACGCGATACCGGCAGCTGCACATGCCAAGCATGGGGAGCCGGGTGGGGCGGAGAGTAAGGTGGTGGTCGTCAACGGGGAAGGCGTTAGCGAATCCATGCTTGGCGTCGTAGCGACGGGTGTGATTGAAGAAGGCGAGATCATGACCTGCTTTGGGAGCTCTGCCACAGTACAGGACGGCAAGGAAGGTCAAGAGCTGGTGCAGATCATGAGTCAGCTGTCGGAGGAGACTGGAGGAGGATGTCAGTATACGTGCTCTCACAACCTGTGTGGCCAAGGCTTCTCAGCAAGTAAGGTATGGGTGATTCCTCCGCAAGACATTGAACTAATACTTCAGGAACCCGTCAGTCCACAGCTACGAGAGGCCTTGAAACGCACAGGCCAGGCTGGAGTGGGCCATTTTGTCAACCACACCTGCTGTGAGGTTCACAGAAATGCAAAGCTGGCTGTTCGATGGACATCCCAGGCGAGACGGATGGCGGCGGTCGTGGTCATCGCCACACGGCAGATTCAACCAGGAGAGAGAGTGCTAGTGCACTACGCGCCGGAAGGGGATGACTTTGGACAATGGAAACGCACGTTCAAATGCATGTGCTGCCAGTGCAGAGGGGTGTGCGGGGGTGGCACGACCTCTGGTCCGAGCGGTCTGCTGGAGGCAATGCGGCAGGCGGCACCCCCGGACTGGCGACGGGCGGCAGGGCTAGAGGGTCAAGGGGCTGCAGAGGTGGGCAGACGAGTACGAGTGAAGACACAAGATGGATCACTTGTGGGTAACGTCACGCAGCAGCATGAGTCGAAAGTACAGGTGCGGGGGACGCTGGGAAGGGCGCGTCAGATTACTTCGGTCATAGTGGACACCAGGGAGTGCGAAGTGATTCCAGATAACCTCGTGTGGGCGGACCTGACCATTTCGACATCGGCTCTACGGAGGGTAGAGTATCAGCAAGCGGCAATAAACCAGGGGGACTACCTTGAGGACACGGTGCTAACGGGGCTACTACGATGGGGACTCCATGGCGACTCAGCGGAGGCGGGACTGCAACCATGTCTTCATCGGGATTGGATCAGCGGCACCTTCACCTTCAAGTACATGCAGGACGTATGGCAGGCGGTGCGAGCTAATCCAGGTGACAATAGAATGGACCTCTTAGCAGGGGTGTTGCAGGCGGTGAGCCAGCCCGACGCCCAAGGGTCCGCGGGCCGGCGTGCTCATAGGAAGGGTCGATGGCTGCAGATGGACTTGAATCTGTATACCAACATCATGATGCCAATCAACATACCGCAGCACTGGCTCCTGGCGTGGGTCGACGTGAAAGCGAAGAAAATGCACCTGCTGGACTGCTCCAGGGAGTACGGCAAAGGATGGAGGGGCACGATCCATGGGCTAATGTGGATATGGCTGTTAGCTTCAGTTCGGAGGCGGAATACAACCACGAAAGACACCACAGCTGAGCCCATTTGGTCGATCGACCTACGGACGGTGGACGTAAATGACCTCAGCCTTCTGCCTGGGTTTACGCGGGAGGCTCGAGAGCGGATACGTCAGTGCAGACGGGATAAGACTGAAACCTTATCCACTGTCAAGAGCATACTGGGAGCCGACAACGTCGTCAAACTCACCAATCTTAACATCGAGTTACGATGGGGGGGGGCTAGAGACCCTCGGCATTGGCAGTGGAGTTCTGAACCTTATGACGTCCCGCAGCAGAAGCCAGGCAGGGGTGATTGCGCGATCTTCACGTTTCTCTACGCCGCCTTTGTCACGCGGGGGTGGAATCTTTCCCCACTAAAAGCGGTTGACCCGCAGGCTGCCAGAGCTTGGATCCTGCAAGTCCTCCTCCAGGAAGGCAAGTGGATTCGAGACTGGGCGTGCGACAGGTGCGGCCAAGGGACTCAATGCACCATATCAAGAGACGGAGACATGGGCCATGCACAGTCTCCGGAGTGTATGGGCAGAGAGAAGAAGGCGTGCAGAAGTCGCCAGGCCAAGTTGGCACAGGCGCGAGAACAAGGATCGCGAATGTCGGAGGACGATGAGGTGACGGAACTACTGAAGGCTGCGTGCCCGACCACCCGAGCGCTGGAGGCATCGCAAGGAATCACCAACCCGCAGGCGGGGGAGACAGATCCAGCACCTGGACCAGTCTCAGGGCAGCAGGCGGGCAGTGGGGAAGCAGCTGCGAATGACAGGACACTGAAGCAGGGACAATTGGCGACAGACCACAAACGTCGAAAGGCCCTCCAGCGGACGAACAAGGCAACGGCTGGAGGAACACTGAAGCAGGCGCAGTCCGCGTCAGGGAGAGCACGACGAGGGGTCCCCCAGCGGCGGGGCAAGACAACGTTAGTGGGCGCGGCAAGGAAACCCGGACAGCGGTCCATTGAGGAATCCTTCAATCGTCAGCAAGGAAATCTGCTGCAAAGCAGTAACAACCCGCCTACGGAGCCACGGAGTGTCCCGGCAGAGGTGGACGAAGACACGAAAAGTGTGCCGTTGCGGAAAGCGGTGTTTGACATCGAGACTCAAGCCAACGGCATAGGCATGCCACGCACCAAGTGCGCGGCGTGCGACCAATGGGGGGCGACATATCGGGTAGACACGGCCTCGAACTCCTTTGTTTGCAACAGAAAGTGCGGGAAGAGATGGTGGCAGCAATGGTCGTCACAGATGCTTAGCACGTGCGGCAAGCGTCCGATGGCACAGGAACAAGGAGAAGACGATGGAGCCACTTCCCCCCGCCCTCCCCCCCCGCCAGATACGGTGTGTGCAGGGTGTGGTGAGAAAGAGGCAGCACACCCGTGCGATCGGTGCTGGGGAGCGTGGTATTGCACGCAGAAATGCCGAAGGAACAACTGGCTGGTGCATCAAAGCCAGTGTCTTCAAGGACCTTGGTGTGCGACATGCGGCAAGGACGATCAGAAGGTGTGGTGTAACGGGTGTAATCGCGTGGCGTACTGCAGTCGGGCATGCCGGGGCAAGGATTGTGGCAAACATCAGGCAAGGTGCGACGGTAGATGGGAGGAGAACCCGGAGGAAACACTGGAAGGTGAGGCTGATACAATCAATGTGCAGGGTGTGCGCGGAGAAGGGTTTGTGGGGCAGACGACGGGAGCACAGGAAGCAAAAGTCCGCGCGTTCCGCCGCCACCCCCCGGGTGCTCGGGAGCCAGAGTCTAGCACATTGCCTGGTGAAGAGGTCGTCGAAGATGCTCAAGGACAACACAGGGACGCACTGATCCAGCTGATTCAAACACGGCGTATTTCTGATGCGTGGAAGGCCATGAGTGATGCCGAAGCGGCGGCACGAACAGCGGAGAGGCTGAAGGTAGATCAGGATGCACTGCAGGAGGCCCTTACGAAACTGAATGGCCCAATGTGGACACCCATTGTGGAGATGGATATACGGCATGACAGGAGGTGGGTACAAACGGAACTACGGCCCTTCTTGAGGACATCGGCGTCACGCCGGATTGACAGGCTACTGGCAGCAGGAGGACAGGAGGGCACACTCAGTGTCGTCATGCATGGCATACCAGCAAGCGACGGGGCACATGCCGTTGACCTTCTCACCAGCGCGGGCCTCCAAGTGATCCAAGATCGGTACTGCCCGCCGAAGTTCCAAGTACACACGAAGCGTGAGTCTGCCTGGCGGGTGACCACGCTGAGAGCTAGAGTTGTGATCAATGACGCTCTAAAACATGTCTGGTCAGGTAGACAGAGGGTGGGGGGCGCCGAGGTCATTTGTGAGCGGGTCGTCGAGCAAGTGGAGGAGGAGGAGGAGTGGGCCTACACAGCAGTCCTCAAGCCCCCCCATGCCTACGCCAGTGACCTTCTGCAACAGTGGTGCAGAGCGTGGGGCCTCCTTGGACTCTCAGATCTTGAAATGAGGGAGATGACCATCTGGTCAACTCAAATCTGCATGCCGGAGTGGCGGATCGATGAACTTGTGGTCTGGTCGTCGGGACTGCCGCGCCTTCTGCGCCAAGCCTGGACAGGAACAGGAGCGATGCAGGGGCAAATTCGACTGCGGGGGGAGCGCATCGCTGCCCAGCATCGGAACACGCACCTCTTACGGAATGTGCATGCAATTGGAGGACGCGAGGCCTTCGAAGCACGCTGCCAGAACATTGATCACCACCTCCCGAGTGGGGCCGTGAGACAGCAAGGCACGGTTCGGATCCAGATCGGATTGCCTACTAATCGACACCAAGAGAACAAGGCGGCGCACCTTTGCGAAAATGAAAGCGCCGTCATCAGGGCTGCACCGGCATGGGGACATGCGAGTTGCATAACAGCGACGTGGGAACCAATGATTCCTGGGAGTGATTGGGAAGCGACCAGTTCAGTATGCATCCGGTTCAGCCAGGTCCGACCTCTGGGAGGTGAGGGCAATGCAACCGCAACGCGGAGGCAGGTCCGACAGCGGCTAGTTACTATGTTGAATGAGATCCAAGTAGTGTGTCGCCTGGAGAACAAACCTTTTGAAGACTCAGACGTCTACTATGCGGCGATGACGGACGCGAAGGGCAGAGCAGATGGCCTAATCGCGCTCCAGAAACGGGACAAGAACCTCCTCGAAGATGATGTCTTGGTAGGAGCAGTGTTGGGATTCTACATTGGCAACGAGGTGAGCACGCCAACGCTCTGTCGGCATAAGTGGTGCCCGATCTCGGGTAGAATAGGTGAAACGGCCTGTGGTATCTCCTCTATCACAGCGGCCCACACCTGGGGGGGGCTCATGCGCAGGCAGCTGAGAATGGGAACGCAGCGAGCTGGGGAGCATACGTGGCGGATACGGGACCCCAAGGAAGGCACGGTGCGTCGCATCCTGGCGCTCGTAGGAGGCCGTGGGGATAAGACGGCCCTCTTGTCTCGGCTGCGCACAACTCCTTGGAGCAGGAAAGCGGTGGTCATGGCTAAACTGACACCCACAAAGGGGGGGGTCGATAAGGTGACAGAGGGATTGAGTAACCTGAAGAGGCCACAGGGGGCTTCGAGTGGAGGAGACAACGATAGGCTTGCGCAAGGAGCCGAGGAGCGCTGGTCATGGGTGTCCAAACACTGGGAGCACGAATGGATGCGAAGCCTAACACGCACGGCGAGGGGCAGAGAACGACTGCAACCAGGAGACGGCAGGTCCATGAAAGAATCGTGGCATAGATTAAGCGGAGACTGGGCTGGGGCGAGAGCAGTCACCGGTGATTGGGTGCCACGCACGGGAATGGAATGTGACAGAGCGAGAGGGGAAGCGCAACAGCGGCTGCAAGACGCGATCCAAAACGACACGTTTGAGGACTTCATGCAAGAACTGCGAGAACAAGGCCACGTGGGACTAGCGAACGAGGGGCTTCGGTTATGGAGAGCTGGGCGAGAGCCCACTTCTGGGGCAGACCTAAACGACATGCGCGATCACATGTGCGTGTGGCGGGGTTGGCTGGACTGGGAGGTGCGCATGGTGCGACCGCAGGTGCACGCCAATGTCAGCACATGGAATATGGGCCCATTGGGGTATGAGGCGTCCAAAGAGCAACTCCGCAAAGCGCTCGGTGAAGGGCGAGCAGTACTCATGGTCCAGGAGCTATGCTTCCCACTAGGAGCACACAGACGGGTCAAACGTGAATTGAACGCGCTCCATCCCGACTACTTCTGTATACTGGAAACAGGAAAAGAGAGCCTTACGGACGACTGCTGGGACACCACAGCTCGCGGGTGGAGGAGTCCGTGGCACTCACGAAGACATTTTGCAGTGGCCTCCTTCTTTCACACAGGGGTCTTCAAGTCGGTGCAACGCCTGGAGTGGGACACAGAAGGCAGTTCCAGGAAACTCCGTCACATGACTCGAGGAAGAGTGCTCTGGGTAGACGCTGTCACGCATGGTGACAAGAAACTGCGCACTTTCAATGTCCACCAAGCCACGTCGAATCACTTGGACTTGCAGAATAGGGTGTGGCAGATCTTGAAGAAGCACATCCTCGACTCCAAGAATCGCATGATGCTACTAGGAGGAGACTTCAATGCCAATGCGGGAGGCGCGAGAGAAGGGTACGCGCGGTCCACCGAACACCGGATGAGTCAGGTGGACAGTTTGCTAGCAGACTTCATCAGGGAAACAGGAGGACGGCGGATCTCCCCGGCGACGGTGTCGTGGAAACGAGATGATGGACGCAAGAGCGCGAGACTAGACCACGTAGTGTGCTGGAACTTGGAGTTACACGAGAGCAGTGCACTAATGGGCAAGGAATGGCAGCTGGTGGGGTCGACCGCTCCGGAGGGAATGCAGGAATTCACACACCAGGAGTTGCAGGAGGTACTAGAACTGAGCGTCCAGGAGGGGCAGGTTGCAGAGCAGGACCCTCTTGGGCGTACACAGGAGCCAACACCTCACCAATTGCAGCGAGAGTTGGAACAGCGCATCTCCCTCTCGCAGGAGGACTGGACGAGGATGCAGTTGGGGAGCGTGACCCCACAGTGTGTGGTGCGGGCAGGGAAATGCTTCTTTCAACCTGTCGTGTATGGAAGGGCAGACTGGATAGGGGCCCCGCAACATGACCACGCTAAGGTAAGCGTATCGATCGCGCGAGATGTGTTGCGGTATGAACGCGGTCAACAAGCGGGTCGGCAGCGGGATCGCCGAAGCCGACCGAAGTTGGACGAGTGGAGACGAATAACACCTGAGCTCAATGAGAACCTGCGGGAACAAGTGCAAGTACGCCGAACGGCAATCCAAGGAGGTCAGGTCAGTACCAGTGATGCGGTGCAACAGACGATGCGGGAGAGAGTACAGCTGGCAGAGAAGCTGCTTGCTCCGACGGTCAAAGTCAGGTCACATCAGCAACGCCGGGAAGCACATCGGAACCATGAGCAGATTGAACTCTTACGAGATATCGCGTGTGCTGAGGCAGCCCTACGGGAGGGGCCACAGGGTGACAGAGTCACAGTGGCTCAGAGACAATGCCTACGCAATGTCGATCTCTCGGCTCTCGGATCGCTGAGCATGCAGGAGGAACTCGAGGTGGTCGGCTCGCCACATTGGACGAGCATGCTGGAAGAAAGAGTCCGGGTCAGCAAGGAAACGCTAAGGGTGCTGACACAACGGCAAGTACACGACAGCCGTAAGGAAATGGACCGGCGGGCACGCCATGCCTTTGAGAACGAACACAAAGGTCCGAGCAAATTCACTGGAAAGCAAGGACGCAGCCATCAGCCCGAGATGTTGCGCTGGGCAGTTCCGGTAGGTCTCCAATGGGTTTCCCGGGGGAGCGCAGAGGAGAGAGCACGAGCAATGGAAAGAGCTCGAGGGCTGCGGCAAAAGCACCCGGGGGCAGTGGTCACTGTCGAGTCAGGAGAGGTATGTGTGGCTGTTGTCCCAATCCAAGGGCAAAGCATGGAGAAGGCGGGACAGAGAGTCAGGGAGGCATGTGCAACGTGGGCGACGAGGTATGTTGAGCGCAATCAACTAACCTTCATCGAGGAAATGCGGCGAGTGATCGAGGTCAGGGAGCTCACGGCGGAGAGCCAGGTGGACCTGCAAGCACTCGCACATGAGACGGCGCGGAAGGTGACACGGGAAGCCTCACAACACGACGGAGAGGCGTCTATAGGCACAGCAGGGCTACGAGGTGAAAACGAACTCCGTTGGTCTTCACATGGGCCACACGCGCGCAGAGATATGGAACTGTGGCTCGAACACCTGACGGCACTTGACTCAGCGCCGACACCGTTCCTTCTTGAGTGGACAGAGTCTGGCCTGAGTATCACCCATCCCTCCACCGAGGATGACACAGAATTAGATGAAATGGCAGCTTCAAACGCAGTAAGGGTGGAGGCCGCTTCGGGGAGGGTGCAGCAGCGATGTGCCGTAACCAGCTCGATGACTCAGGGAAAGCGGCAGGACCCCAGCCAGTCACAAGGACGGGTAGACGGGGAGGTGTTCGGCCCCGCCCTCATCCTGGGTGATGGGCTTCCCGCTGGATCGGAAGATGACTGTGCAGACATGGTGGTTCTGACAGTCAAGGAGCAGGATCTGACACGCATAGATGATCTTATCCAGGAGAGTCAGAAGTGGGATGGGGCGCAGCTCATCAACCGACAAATTATCCTTCACGAAGGTCCATGGCGGGATAACAACATGGCTATTGCGTGGGAATTGTACTTCCAGGCCCAAGGGCTAGCCCCGCATGCGTGGTGCGGCACCGCTGGATGCAAAAAGCGTCAGCCACTAATTATGGTAACTCAGGTGCCAACAGGGAGCGGTGATCAGGAACTCCATGAACAGGCAGAGCATCGGGGGCAAGTCTGTTCGGAGGCACAGCGTCGACAACTAGGGGGGTTCTGTGCTCACTGCTGGAAACGAGTAGGATTGCGGACAGGACGAGATGATGTGGCTAGCATTGACTTCATGGAGCTTAAGCAAGTCTTCAAGAACTCTAGCAGAATTGATCCAAAGGCACGACTCCGTGGGCCCGTCACGGAGAACGAGTTCCAAAAGTTTGTGGACAACTACCTGAAGAACAACAAAGCGCCGGGCCCTGATGGCGTTACAAATGAGTGTATCAAGACAATGTCGAAAGAGGAGCTCGACATTTTACGAATGTGGGTGAACGAGATCTTAGCGTATGATAAGGCGAAGCCCATGTCAGTCAATGAGATGAACGGCACCATCAGTCTGCTGCACAAGGGGGGAGATACTGATGATCGGCCACGAGACTGGCGCCCGGTGGTCCTCCTAAACTGCACCAATCAATTGGTAATGCACATCCTGAATGCACGCCTCCGCGAGCTTGTCGAAAGAGCGGGCATTCTAGAGCCAGGTCAAGCAGGTGGTCGACAGGGTAGAAGCACCGACATCAACTTGGCCAAGCTAGAATGGGTTACACGGGAAGCTCTGGCACAGGGCAAGACAGTGTACAGAATTGATGTGGACTTCACGAATGCATTCAACGCGATGAGTCAAGCGGCCCTATGGCAAGTCATGGAAGCGTATGGGATTCCCGATGTTGACCTGCTAAAAGGGCTGTATCAGAACTCGACAGTGCGGCTCTCACCTAACGACACCGCGAACGCAACAATTGTATTTGATACAGGTGTTGCACAAGGGAGCGCTCTGTCTCCACTGCTCTTTCTCATCTTCATGAATGCCTTACTAGGTCTCCTGACAGAAACGGGCAAGAAATTGAATATCTCTCATGGCCTGGAGAGCGGCAGGACACAACGACACCGAGGCAAAGGTGCAAACAGGGAAAGAAGAGTGGGCCAGTTCAACTCGATAGGCTTCGTGGATGACCTGTCACTGTTTGCTCAGTCTTGGGGAGGGGCTCAGGCTCTACTTGACACCGTTCAGATGTTCGAGGAATGGAGTGGCCTCCGAGTGAACCAGAAGAAGACATGCGCCATGATCATTGGTCGTACTGATTGTCCAGGGCAAGAGTGCAAGCCACTCTCCTACCAAGGGCATCCGGTCACAATGCTACCGCCAGAGTCACCGGTCCGATACTTGGGATTGTGGGGGACAGCACATGGAGACATGACCGAAACGAAACGGAGAATCCTGGAGAAGACGCGAAACGCTCGAGATATGATTGAACATCACCCCCTCACGCCGGAACAGGCTGTTGAGCTCTTCGTCAGTGTGGGGGTAGGCGCTTTCAGATACTCAGCAGCCCTAGTGCCGTGGACGGGTGCAGAGCTGGGTGAATTGGAGAAGTTATGGGTGCAGGCGTACAAAAGAGCGTGGCTACTCCCGCTATCCACAGCGTCCGACGTCTTTACGCTACCCCAAGAAGTAGGAGGCTTGGGGTATCCTCGACCGCTTGGAATCATGGCCCAAGAGCTATGTCGCCATCTCCAACGGAGCATCAAGCATGACGATGTCGCTAAGCAAATTGCACAATGGGACTTAGACCAAACCTTGGAAAAGTGGGCGTGCGCCTCTCTGCACGATCTGCAGCAGGAGATGGCATTATGGACATGGGATCAGGCCGCGGGGACAAAATGGGCGAGAGCAGCCAAGTGCATGCAACTGTTGGGCATGCAGGTGGGGTGGAGCCCCGAGGAGAAACAACAGGAGGAGACGGAAGGCACGAGCTGGGCGAAAGCTACCCGCGAACTCCGCAAGCTTCGACGCAGAATCGAAGTCATGGGTGGCGACAGGTCTTCGTGGGAGGATGGAGTATGGAACATGCAGAAAGAGCAGTGGAAACTTGTCTGGGATGGAGAAAGAGCCTTCTGGAATGTGGTTCCGAAACTCATAGCGGCGGGGTACGCGAGAGTGGAGGACATGGCTCAAGGCACATGCGAAGGGAGCACCAAGGTGCGAAAAATACCATTACTGACAAGGGTCAATGCGGAAGAAGGTACTCAAACGGTGAGAATCCTTCTGACCCGGGAACTAGCAGGTGTTCAAGAACGAACGCGACATACTATGCAGAGGTGGCTGGACATGGTCGACTGGAGAGCAGCACGTGTGGGCAGCAAACCGGACCAGAAGAAGCAGGGCATCGAATGGTACTTGGAGCGTGGCACCGGACAGGTGCGCAGCAACCACCCAGCGCGCACCTGGGTTGAAGGCCAAGAAAAGCAGGCGACGAGCGGGACGCAAGCTAAGGGAACACTCGACGTCAAGGAATGTTCTGAGATTCTGGAACAGATGATCAAGGCAGAGAGAAGCATGGAGAGCATCGATCAGGAAGAAAGGCAGAAGGCCGTGGCTACAATCAACCCAGGTCGTCACCCAAGCGTGGCCACGAAGAGTATCCTGCGACTAGTCAGAATGGGCAAGGTTGACGCAGCAGAAACGATTGAGCTTATGCAACTCGTCAAAACGTGGCTCCCGCCAGGATGGAGCGCGGAGTGGCAGAAACTCGTAGAGAAGGCAGCTGAGCTACAGCCCGGCGCGCATGATCAAGCGATCTTCGACCTTATTGAAGCAAAGTGCACGGAGTGTCCACACTGCCAGACCCGGTTGATGGCAAGATGTCGGCAGTGCATGATGAGGTGGTGTGCGAGGTGTACCCCAGGGGGAAAGAGATGTGAGGGCTGTGACGACGTGCTTGGAGGAACAACTGATGAAGGGATCCGGAACGAGGCGGAGGAGGCGATTGAATGGACGAAGGCTAAGAACGGGAGCAGGACCGATAGGACGCGAGTGGTGAATGTGCACAATCTAGGAAGGCTGTTTGTCGACAGAGTACTTGACGTGCGCAGAACACCGACGGCGAACCAGGAGGTGGAGAAAGAAGGTGAAGCGCTTCAATTCTTGGCGGAAGTACGGGGATGGCAAGGGATCGAGGCTGCAGAGAGGAAGAAGAGACTGCTAAGAATGAGTGATGTGAGTTTGAGCATTGAACTGGGGTGGGCAGCAGGGACCGACATCTTTCTCATCCCGAAGGAACATTATCCTCGTAATGTTCCAGAAGATGATGACCCGGGGTGGTGGTACCTTGTCAAGGAAATAACGCAGTGCAAACTATGTGTGACATGCTGCCGACGAAAGCTCAGGCCGGAGTTCACACCAGACGAGTGGGGGAAACGGTGTCCTGCCCAGTGCAATCAGTGCAAGGGCGAAGGTCAGAATCTAACCAATCAAGGAACAGGCAGAAGGGGGAAGAGACGGGCCCGAGGCAGCAGCCAAAAGGTGCGTGACGAATATCAGCAGTGTGTAGTTGTGCAGCATGTGGAAAAGGCTGATGAGGAGGGGTTGATGGCAAGCAGACGGTCGAAGAGAATGAGGAGGCAGGAACGCGAGAACCTGGCAGACCGGGACGACTCTGCATCGGAAGCGGATGTGCAAGATGATGAGTGGGAACGGTACAGCATACAGACGAGTGCCCTGATGACGCCAGCGCACCCCAAGTATGTGGGACGGGGGGACGACACCAGTGGCGGGGAGGTACTCTACACAATGCAAGAAGTGCGCGACCTACTTCAAGGTCAGTTGGGAGAGACCCGAACCTGGCTCACCACGGGCCAGATGGGGTGGTCGCTCTCCTCTGAGCGCAACGAAATCCGAAATGCTCGAGACGAGATGGAAGGCAAACCAACTGCAAGAGGCTTAGCACCAGCAATCTCGACATACATCAGGGAAATGAATGAAGAGGTTGTCAGCTTAGCGGATCAAGACAAGCAGGAAGTGATTATGGAGGCGCAGCTTCTTGACCAAGCCTGGGGTATGTGGGATAGTGAGGAGGCATCAGGGGGGGAGGACCAGAGCCAAGCTCCGCAGATGCTGGAAGATCATGACGACATTAGAAGTCAGGTGAAAGCTGCCATCGACCAGCACCACAGAGAGTGGGAGCCCCCGTCGCACCCACTAGTGCAAAACGACCCGCAGCTACTCCCGGATGGCGGGCTCACACCACAGATAGGAGGTGATTTCTTTCTCGATGAAAAGATTCCAAGGAACGCCAAGGGGCAAGGATATGTCGCAGTGACAGATACCTCCCTGCTGTGGAAAGAATCTACCACGGCGGATGTGTTTACGTATCAAGGCCTAACGTCGTGCATGGAGCCGGACCAAACATGGACGATTATGGGGAGTATGTGGCATCTACTGTGTAAAAAAGCCGAGCGCTCGGATGGGGACCTCAGAGCCTTTGTTCGAAATGAAGTCGCCTATCAAGACGGAATTGAAGCAGCAGGTTATAGATCACCATCGTGGCGCGTTTTGCGAGCCTTGCAGGGGATACAAGCAGCGACTCAACTACAAGGCGAGTCGGCAGTATCGGCACCTCCCTTCTTTCGAAGCGCTGGTCGCGGACAAACGGTGTTCTGGGGACAGCCAATGGGGCCAACGGTCTTCTTATGGGAGTCACTGGACGAAGAGGGACGGAAGGCATGTGATGAGGTGGTGCGAACAAGGACGGACTGGGTGGTGTGGAGTCGCACACGACCATTATCGAGCGAAGAACACACAGGAGAGCATGCAGCCATTGGAAAAGCTGTATTTAAGGGAAGGGCCCGACTAGCTCAGAACAACGATCGGGTTGAGGGTGAGGATGAGCTATCGGATGAGGAGATGGAGGAAACGCAATCTGATGGTAAAACACGGAATAGCAAGGCGTGCAGGCAAAGGGGATGGTGGAAAACAGGCAATGTCGCCGCGTGCATATGCTCAGCGGGGATGACGGCTTGGGTGCACAAGGAGTGCACGACCCTCGACCAAACGTCCATCGTGAATCTGCACCAAGCGTGGGACTGCACGGAAGAGAAAGATGAGTGCGAGGTAAGATTGACAGGACCAGAACGAGACTATTGGCTAGGCTCAGAAGCGGGCAGAGTTGGGAGCTACGAGTTCCAAGGGGCTGTATTCGGGATCGACGGTTCCAATCATGAGGGGCACATGGGATCCGGGTGCTGCAGGATGGGAGCACCAGAAGCGGACAAGCAGGCGAGAGTGGGCAGAGAGGAAGAGGGCACGAGTTCGAATCGTCCAGAGTTGGGTGGCGTGGTGCTGGCTCTCAGGCAGGCAGAACTCAGCGAAGACGTGCTCATCTTGTGTGACAATGAATCAGTGCTAAAAGCAATCAAGAAGTGGATAGGGCAGGGAGGACGCGCAACACTGGCTAATGCGCCAGATGCTGATATCCTGCGTGAGATTGTGGAATTACTGCGAACGAGAATCGAGACGGGACGAGCCACGTTTTTTGTTAAAGTCAAATCACACCGGGGGGAGCCACTAAACGAGAGGGCAGACACCTTAGCGGAGAAGGGCAGGGCGAAGCCAGAAGAGGAAAAGCAGTGGGATGTTAGAACAGATCGAATTACCTACACGATCAAGCGACAAGGAACTTCAACAACGTCAGTGTGGACAGATAGTGTAAGGAATGCATTCAGGAAACAAGCTGGGATGGCGAAGGCACAGGACATGTACACGCAAGCTGCGAGGAACTGGTCCCGGCGGGTATGCTACCCCCGGAATCAGCGGTGGATGCAAACGACCAAAGCGGGACGAACAGCTGCAAAGGAAGGAAATTTTAAGGACGAGCAGACATGGGGGAAGCAGTGTTTTGAGGACTTAGAATGGAGAGATCTGGGAGAGCCTGCTACAACCACATGGAGCACAGATTTTCTGATGCGGAATGACGTGAGCCGTGAGGAGCTTGGCAAGTGGCTCAGAAACCGCGCAATCCCTTGGAAAAGAAGAAGGCGACTCATACAGGTGGTCACAGACACGTTCCCGTGTGGGCAATGGCTACACAAGATTGGACGTAAGACAACAGCTGGATGCGAGTTGTGCCAACGATTTCAGGAGATGACAGGAGAGCACGGTCAGGGGAACACGCCAGCAGAAAGCATTGGGCACATCCAAAGTGCGGGGTGTCTAGCTCAGCGTGAATCGGTAACGGCAGCACACAACAAGTGCATCAAAGGCCTAATGAGTGATATTCAGGAAGCCGGCAAGAAAAAGAGCAGCCTCAAGCTTTTAACACCGGAATCGGAGCACACGATAAGCACGTTATGGGAGCAGGATGGCTGCGACAAGATCTGCTCGAAAGAGGAGCTCTGGCAGGCATCACAGGCATTCGAGATGGCCATTCCAATGAAGGAAGGTGACGAAGAGGTATCGGCAACGGAGTCACAGTATGAGGAACGGTTTTGGAGACGAAGGCTGGATGGAATAGCTCTTGATACTGTCAACAAGAAATGCTATCTCATCGAGTTTAAAAGAACGAGAGATCGGAGACACTCGTATGAAGCACGAGCAATGGAAGTGGCTCGCAAACAATACGAGAGCCTTATGGGGGGCCTTCGGGCGATCGGGGAGCAGCGAGGATGGGAGATAGATCAACTGGTGTTCGTAGGAGGAACGTGCGGATCAGTAAAGGTGGAGTCTTTCAACATGAATCTCAAGCTACTGGAGGTACCAGAAGGCAGGTGGGATCGCCTACGGCAGCGAATGGCAAGAAGACTTTTGGAAGCACAGGACACGGTGTTAAGGGCGTATTTTGCACAGAAGTACGGACAAATAACAGTGTGTGGGGACGAAGGGAGTCGCGCTGCCAAACCGAGAGGTCTGGCGCATCTAGGATTGGAGGTGTACGCGTAAGTGAGTAGAGAAGGTGGGAGCAAACGACCGCCTGCGAATGATCGGGAAGGTGGAGGCGAGCTCTCATATTGAGGATCAAGGCCAAGACGCAAGGTCACCCAAGGAGTATCCAGGTGATTAGGCGACCCTAGCCTAGCCGCAGCGGAGGCAACGTCGTGCGAGCGCATACGCGGGAAAATAATGCAGCAAGGGGACAGGTGGTGGCAGGAAAGAACGACGAGAAGGTGAGAAGGCGGAAGAGAAAACGGCGGTCGAGGCTTCAGGAGGAAGAGCAGGAGCCGATGGCAGCCAGAGGCGGAAGCGGAAGGTAGTTAGGTTGTGAGGTGAGAAACCATATGTATATATAAGTTGTCGACGTAGTCTAGGGGGAGCATGCAGGCTGAACCAGAGGTAAACAGAGTCAGCCTGCACCCGGCCTCGGTACACACACTGGGGCCAACGGGCATGTAGTAGAGAGTAACACTACATGCCAAAACCCGCTTGGGAGGAAACCAAGCAGGGTGGGGAGGGTGGGTGGTGAGCATGTGATGCATGCCGACACCACAAGGAGGGGGCTAACACAAAGCCCGGGGACGATTGAGAGGAGCCACATGTCCTTTCTCTTTCACATGTGTGAATGCACTCGCGAGTGTAGTGGTTACTGAATGAGTACCAATAAACAATCATCATTATCGTTGTTTTTATGTGTCCAAGTCCTCTCGACTAACCAATGTGTCCAAGTCCACTCGACTAACCATACCCGCCTGAACTTGAACGCCGCAGTTTTGGGTGGATATTGTGATGGCCCTGACGCTGCACTTAGCCAGTTTGCCCATTTTCCCTTTCAAAGTTCGACGACGCACTCAGGCTGCAACTTGAAAGTGTTGGTCATGTCATTGATACTCTTCAAGTAACCATTGGGAGCCTGAGACTGGTCGGACCCCATAATAAAAAAAGACCTCAGCCTCGGAAGGGTGTTCTTTGCTCTAGTCTCGTTAGGCCCGACAGGCTACGAGGTCCTGGGGGACTTCAAAGTTAAGACTTGGGACTTAGGGGGGTACTTAGTACTGAGTACTTTATTCGAGACCCCGGATCTCGAAAGGCCGGCGGTACAAAGCTGCCCAAAGGGGGAAAGTGAGGG
>Ga0209713_10000495_pt1 | contig 22228 bp, 16 predicted proteins | sample ArcOceMetagenome_3_FD_187444 | JGI IMG/M metagenome (GOLD analysis project Ga0209713, IMG submission 187444) | Marine eukaryotic phytoplankton communities from Arctic Ocean - Arctic Ocean- Svalbard ARC20M Metagenome (SPAdes) (version 2) | ecosystem: Environmental > Aquatic > Marine > Oceanic... | reverse complement strand
TGGACAGGGCGGCGGGGGTGGCGGCGGTGGATATGGAGGGCTTGGGGGTGGAGGCGGCGGTGAAGGGCTTGAGCACGTGCCAGTTCCTGGCCAGTCGTTTGGCATGCGCTGCGCGCCACATAGCGTCTGCAACGACAGGTCCTCCGGATCGTACCCTGGACTTGATCCGCTCCAAAAGGTTTGGACCGAGTGGCAGACTGTGCGAGGGTCGATGGTTCCTGCGGCCGCAAGGCAGAATTCTGAGACTCGGCTGGCTCGCAGGTGTGCGGGACCATGGGGCGTGACGCACCTCCACACGCGGCCTTGTTGAAATAAGAAAAGTCCCACACCGGGACCGAGGTGCATCTTGGCGACAGCATGTACAGCACCACGCAGCAGCGGTAGGCCCCGCCGGGGCAGTAGTGCTCAGAGAACGGCGAGGGCGACGGAGGCGGGGGGGATGCTGCTGTGGCAATCACCGGCATCGGCGGTGCAGCCGAGCACTCACTCATGGAGGAGGAGAGGGCCTGGCCGGTGCAATCGCTCCCATCCCAAACGCAGGTCTCGCCGTTCCAGTTTGTGTAGAAACGGTTGCACAGCTCCCTGCACTTTACGCCGGCCGTGCATCCTGCCAAACAAGCATGTAAGAGGTGAGGGAGGTGTGTGGAGGGGGGTGCGGGGAGAAGCTGCGGGGGAGGGGGGGAGGCTTTCAGACAGGCTCGCGTCGTCGGGCTCTGGCAGTGAGACTCACCGAGGGACAGGCCGACCGCGGCGTCGCCCAGCTTGGAGCAACCCCTACACCCGCCGCAGCTCGCATCTACGCCAGCAGATAGGCAGTTGTACCGATCACAGCATTGGCCCCACGTATCCTCGGCAGGTGGCGGTTTTGGTGAGGAGGGTGGTGGCCAGGGGTCGAGCTGCAGCGTGTAGATTGCAGTGTTGCTCATCGACTGGCCAATGAAATTGTGCGGCGAGGGCTTGATCTCGCACGCTGTGTCGCGATAGAATCCCATCAAGACTCCGCGTGTATTCGATGTGTACGGGTAGCTGCCTGCCCCGGGCAGGAAGTAGCGGTGCTCGTAGGCCTGCGCGTTCTCGTTGAAATAGCGCCACCTGCTGGGCTTCACGTTCGACACGATGGCCCTTCGGAAGTTGTACACGACGCGATTGCACAGCGAGCTGGCGTAGACGGGTGGGTTGCAGTCTTGGCACACCCAATCTTTCAGCTCCCACATTGGCACGATCCGGCAGTCCCTGCCTGGCTTTTTGTGGAGCACGACTGCGCAGCACTGGCAGGTGCTCGGGGGCGAGTGGTGTGCGAGCTCGCGCCCTCTGACCTGCAACTCTGTGCTGGATCCTGCCTCATCCTCCTCCCCCCCCTTTCCCTCCTCCTCGGGGAGCACTTCGCTGGCATCCAGTGTCATTGCTTCGGGCCGCACCTTCGAAACCTGGCGCTCACCACAGTCCCAGCCTGCCAGTCCGCCAACAGTAGAGGGGCGCAGGCGCCGATGAGATGGGCAACAAACGCGGGCCGGGTGGCGCTGTGCAAAGGCGAGGGCTGGGGCGCACAGTCCGTTCCCAAATCGCACTCGGGGCTCGCGGCAGCTGCGCAGCTTCCACGGCCGAGTGCGGTGAACGCTGGCGCATTCGAGCACGAGGAGGTGGAGACTGCACCATCCTGGCAGACGCCGTCGTGCGAAAAGGCGCACGTGTTGTCGCAGATCATCGAGACTGCCTCACTTATTGCCTTGGCCTTCTCCGCTTCGCTGAGCGGAATCGACAGCAGCACCTCGCCGTCGTGCCCGGCCATCAGCTCCTCTGGCTCCACGCCCAACGGCGCCAGCGCGCCAGTGCCTTTTGGCACCGGCGATGGGGACGCGAGCAGATGTGATGCCATCGGCGTGTCGGCCCCGGGCGGCACACGCTTGCTCCGCCGCCCATCTCCGGCGTCCTCCTCAGCCTCCTCCAAATCTTCAGGGTCCAGCAGTACGCTGGAGCCGCCGTCCTCCCGGTCGGGCAGGACCTTGCTTAGTGGTGCCGGCGATGCACCGACGTGCTGCGATTCGTCGGCGACCAGCATTTTGAGCCGCTCGACATCCGCAGCACGCTCGGTGCGTTCCACGGCGTCGATAAAGGTGGTTTGGTCTCCAGCCGCCCAGGCCTCAAGCCCAGCCGAAGCACCAGGCACGCCTTTGGTGTCAGGCCATTTGGCGAGGGCGTGCTTGGGCGTCGGTGCGCTCGTGGTCGAGTATGATAGGAGGACATGGACGAGCCAGTTCATTTCTTCGAATGCAGTGCTGCGGGCTCACGGCGTCTCCTGTCGGCGGCGACACTGCCGTCTGGGTCGCCAGGTTTCGCGAGCTGCCCGTCGTCGAAGGAGGCGTCGCTCTGCACACTCCCCGAAGTCCGTTCAGAGTCCGTTACTTTTACCTTATAGTACGCGCTTTTTTCGGCTTTTCTTTCAAGGAGGCGCTTCGTTTGGCTTGCTTCCTGGCTTCCTTGCTTGCGCTTTCCTCTTGTCTTTTTCGTCGGGTGCGCCTATATCGATCTCGCTCATACCAATTGGATGTCAGCTTTCATTCAGTGCCGTGCGTGCGCTCCGTCCGTCCGTCCGACTGATTGATACACCTGGACCGTCGCCAAGGGAGGGGTGCGATCGCCAAAACCGTATCTACGCGCTCGCGAGCGACCTGCTGGACGACGACGCTGTCAGCACTTCTCGTGCTGCACATGGACGACGGGTGGAGCAAGCTGCCTGGGCCGGCGAGTCATCCCGCTGCCGACGCAAGACTGCAGCTGCCACCGCGTAGCGGTCATCGACGCTGGCGTGAGAGGCCGCGCCAGGTCATTGGTGGTCACCGAGATGGCGCCGTCCAAGCTGCTTCAGATCAAGGTCAATAAAGTCACGAAGTTCGAGCCCGTCAAGGAGACGCTGTCAGACGCGGATGGCTTCGAGGTGCGTGCGTACGAAGCCCTTACAGAGGAGCTTGGGCGCAAGTGCTGATGATGAGAGCATTCTGGTCGCTGGTCTGATGAGCCCATGCAGTGCCGGTGGTCGGCCGGCAAAATATAGTATAAAACGAAATACACGTGGAAAGGCACTCACACAGATCCACCAACATTAAAAAGCAGGATCACAATCGAAACAGGCAACAGCCCCCCCATCCCTTTTATAGCCCGCCTGCGCACCCGCACCCATCTCTCCGCCCCCCGTGCGTGCCCCTCATGCCAGCAATCCACTTCGCACCCAAACAGAGTCATGCGCTCATGAGCAGAAACGCTACTGGTCTAGCGACGCAGAGTGCGGCCACGGCACCGTGCATGTGCAGATGACTCCGAGACAAGAGCGCAGACGGAGGGAGCGAAGCGGTTCTGCCATCCGTGCTCAGAACAAGGCGGCCACCCGCTGCTGCGCGGCAGCGATGATGTCGTCGAGGAGGCCATAGCTCGATGCCGCAGAGCAGCCAATGTAGACGAACCACAGCAAGACAAAGAACAGGGCGGACGCGTACCTGGACCACGTCGGCCCACCCAGCTCGCAACCGATCAGCGCACGGCGCAGAATGACACAGCCCAGGCACGTGAGCGCGCAAACGGTGAAGACCCCGACCGAGAAGCCGAGGTCGCCGGCTGGCACTGCGAAGCCCACTGGCATGCTCTCCGAGTACCATGGTTCGGCACGGTAGCGGGCGCGCCACTCGGCCTCGTTGGCCTGCCCCTGGTACGCCCAGTAGACGGCTGCGGCGGCCCACGGCATGCCCAGCCCGAGGAAGACGTTGACCGAGTTCGAGCCGGTGACGTTCCCGATTGAGTTGTCCGCGTTGGGCTCACTCGTAGCGGCGGCCTTCGAAGCGAAGGTATCGGGCAGTGAGGTGCCCAGGGCCACAAAGGTGATGGCGGTGACGGAGGGCAGCAGGCCAAGGCAGCAGCCGGTGTGGGCTGCGAGATCGCCGATGATGGCAGTGAGCACGCCGATCAGGCAAAGAGCGACGAGAAAGCACGCCCAGCCGCCTGCGAGCCGTGGTGGCGGCACAAACGCAAAGATAATCTTGAATGGGAGCGAGAGCAGGTAGAAGAGGAGGGCGATGCAGGATCCGCCCTCGAACTTGACGCTGTCGGTGATCTGCTCGGCCCACGAGGTGCCCGAGAGCTTGATCGAGTCCATGTTCAGGTTCAGCTCAGATGCCATCAGGTTGAGCAGATCCTTGCGCTCCTCGTCACTCACGATCTTGATCGAGCAGACCGCGGTCACCTTGTTGTCCTCGAAGGTGGCCCCGCCCGTCGGGTTGCTCAGCACGACCTGGAACATCTCATCCCGCTCGAAGTTGCCGTCGTCGATGATGTCGATGGCAATGTCCTTGCGTGACACGCCCTGCGGGAAGGTCAGCGTGCCAGACACCGCCACGTAATCGCCCGCCTGCGTCTTGTCGTTGAACTCGGTGGCAGAGCCCTCCTTGGTCTTGTAGTCGCAAGTGGCAGTGCCAGAGTTGCCGTTGCGCCGCACGACCGTCAGAATGACCTTGCGCTGCGACTCCTTGCACGATACGTACTCGTTTTGGAAGAAGAACTGCCCGTACTCATCATTGTCCTCGATGGTCACCTCGCACTCCTTGGTCTCGCCGATGACCACATTGCCGGTCTCCGGCGCCACGAGCGAAATGGCAAAGGTCTCCTTGCCTTCCTGAATGTCGTCGTCGAGGATTGGCACCTTGATGGTGGCGCTCGTTTGACCAGGGAAGAAAGTCAGCTCGCCCGAGACGGCGATGAAGTCCAAGCCGGCGGTCGCGGTGCCACTCTGGCTCGAGTACTTGACGGTGACGGTGCTCATGAGCACTCCGCGGCGCACGACGCCGACGTGCGCCGTGCCGATGTCCTCGCCCACCGTGATGCCCGCAGCGGAAAACTGCACGACCGCCTTGGACGAGCTGCTAAAGAACTTGCTGAAGACGGTCGGCGTCAGCGCCGCCTCGCCCGTCGCGGGCAGCTGCGCCTTCTCGTCCACCTTGGGCGACGCGCCGCCCGTGCCGCTGCGGGTCGCGCTGACGCGATAGAAGGCGCGTGACTTGGGCTGCGCGCTCGCGTCGCTCTTCGCCTTCTTGAGAGCCAGCTGGGCGTCGTTCATCGCCTTCTCCCGTGCCTCCTTGGTGAGCCGCGGGTCCGCGCTCGCAGCGAGCAGCTGGTTGACCTCTTTGCTCACGCCGCCCGACTCGGCCTCGATGCCGACGACATGCGAGCCGTCGCGAAGCTCTACGACCGAGTCCTTGCGACGGCGGCGGCAGCACAGCACTCGACAGCAGCCGTCGGCCTTGAAGGTGAAGGCGCCGCTGTCGGCGAGGTACGCGAGGTAGACGAGCATCGGGAAGAACGCGAACGTGAGCGCCCCCTCCCAGACCTCGACGATGTTGGGCGAGATGAACTGCAGGATGACGATGAGCCAGACGTACGCGAAGACTGAGAAGCTGGCGGTGATGTAGAAGACGCCGAGGTCGTCAATCTTGCGCGTCTCGCCGGCTGGTATGGCGACAATGCAGACCGCGATGATCACGAGCAGGTTGAATGCGGCCGAGCCAACAATCGTCGACGGACCGAGCTCGCCCGAGTAGAAGCCCGAGCTGCCGATCTCGATGAGCGACAGCATGATCTCTGGCGCGGACGAGCCGAGCGCCATCAGAGTCAGGTTGGCGACGGTGGCATTCCACACAGAGACGGTGAAGGTGCGCTTGACGCCGTTGACCTCGACCACCTTGGTGAGTTCCGTCGAGGTGATCACCTCGATGGCAATCATGAAGACGTCGGCCGCGATGGCGACGCCAAGGAACGACCAGAGGAGCAAAAACACGAAGAGCGCGGTGTTGCCCCGAGTCATATGCGGGCCCGGGATCACAAGCCCGTCGTCGCAAATGGGCGACGTCTCGGCGTCCTCAATCTCGGCCGCCACCAACCCGTCGATCCACTGCTTGGCCGCGGCGTACAGGTCCTGCACCGTCAAGCCCTGGCTCTTGCTAATCACGTAGGCAAAGACAACGGCGGCCGCGAGGAGCAGGTACGCGAACGCGTAGAGGACGTACTTGGCCCCTGAGCCGCCCCCCTTGGTGGCACCGTCGGAGAGCTTGGCCTCCTTGGGCAGGAGGCTCTCATCGTCCGCCTGGCGAGAGGGAGGGGGAGAGAGGGAGTTGAGGGGGGGGAGAGAGAGAGGGAGTTGGCCGGGCGGATGCGGTCGGTGCGGCTCCCGGGAGAGCAGGGATGCGGGGACTTGCACCTTCGTGGGCTTCCGAGTGAACTTGGTGAGAGGGGATCTGCGCGCACGGGAGCGTGAGTGGGTGTGGGGGTGGGTGTCGGGGTGGGGGTGGGCGTGCACCTCTCGCGCAGAGTGGGTGTGCACAGGGCTCGTCCGAGCACTGACCCTATCACGGACGCGGCCGCCGCGCCGGTCTGGGTCACGACGGCGCCCGCCGACTTGAACCCCGCCTGGATCGACGCGAGCATAAATGATGGGGAAACTGCAACGCGGGATGCGGAAGGTTGATGAGGCCAAATCGCGCAACTTTTGTGCGATTCACAGTTCCCACATGCGGTCAACGCGTAATGTAGTCTCTTCGACGCGTGTCATCCTCTCATCTGCTCGATGTCGCGCGTGTGCATCCTCTGTGTCACGCTGCTCACTTGCGCGGCGCTGCTGCTGACGGTCGTCGTGCTCGAGCACATCCAGGAGCTCAAGGCGCAGCTCGCTTCGCTCGAGCAGACCACGGCTCGGCTGCGCTCGCAGCTGCACTCCACGCAGCTGCAGCACGGCTCGGAGCACGTCCAGTGGCAGGAGAGTGTCGACGCGCTGCTCGACGGCCACCGGCACTGGAACTGGAACCTGCTGGTGCGCGATCTGCTGCAGCCGTTTGGCTACGTCAACGAGCAGATGCTCGAGGGCGCCGTGCGCGCCTGCTTCGACAACGGCACGATGTACTGCACGCGGCTGCAGGTGAGTCAGGGCAGGCTGTATGTAACCGACTACCGCGCCATCTTCTTCGATCGCCACTACGCGCCGAGCCGGGTGATGCCGCTGCTCGACCTGCTCAGGCGCCATCCCGACCTCCCCGACGTCGACCTGGTCGTCGCCGCCGTCGACGAGCCGCGGATCAAGACGCTGGTGCATCGTAAGTGGTGGACGCGCACCTGCAAGCGCTGGCCGGGCGAGGGCGGGCTGGGCGGCGGCGGGAAGCGCGGCGAGCTGCCGCCGCCGCTCTTCTCCTCGACGATCAACCGAGCGCACCTCGACCTGCCCTGGCTGGACTTCTCGTTCTTCATGCCTCGGCGCGACCACAAGCTGCGGACGCCGCCGTGGAGCGTGCTCCACCCGAAGATGGTGCGCGAGTCGGCGAGCGTGCGGTGGGAGGACAAGATCGAGCTCGCGATGCACACGGGCAACACGATGTCGCCCTTTCGTCAGAAGGTCGTCGCAGCCGCCAAGAAGAGACCGGACACGATGCTCGTCAACGAGCTCTTCATCGGCGACCACAACAAGATCAAGAAGACGTGCCACGAGCTGGGCCTCGAGCGAAAGGGTGGCTACCAGGCGCACAAGTGCTACATGACCTTCACAGAGCAGTGCTCGTACAAGTACCTGCTCAACTCGGCGTCGATCGGCTACGCCAACAAGTTCAAGTACCTGCTGCTGTGCGGCTCGGTCGTCATCTACGTGCAGGACGGCATGTCGCACAAGGAGTTCTACGAGCACGGGCTGCTGCCGGGCGTGCACTACGTGAGCGTGCCCACCGCCAACGACGTGCCTGCGATGGTGGAGATGCTTAGACGCAACGACAGCTACGCGCGGGCGGTCGCGCAGGCGGGGCGAGCGCGCATGTCTGCGCTCGACAGCGCGGAGGCGTCCAAATTCCTGGCGGAGCTGCTCACTGGCTACTCCAAGCTGCAGACGTTCAAAGTGCGGCCGCACCCCGGCTCGGCACGGATCGACTGCGAGGACGACCTGTGGCGCCACTACGCGCGAGAGACTTGGTTTTTGGGCAAGTACCTGATGCGGGACAACGCCACGTGCATCCACCCGATACGCCCCTCCGCCTCGCTGGGGCCGCCTGGCTGGGGCGGCGCGTACAACGGCTCCAAGGTGCGGTGCGTCGCGTCGCATGACTTGCTCCCGCACGCGCAGCCGGACGCCTGCAAGAAGTACACTCGCTGGCTGGGCGGCACCAGCTTCGCCCCGTGGGACGCCTTCCCCTCTGCGCACCCTGAGGACAGGACACGCTGGCGTGACATTTGATACTTTAGATACTTTAGATACTTTAGATACTTTAGATACTTTAGATACTTTAGATACTTTAGATGCTTGGGCGAAGGTAGATAGATGTAGATTTTCGGTAACGGACGACTGGGGAATCTCGCTCTTACGTATGACGCGAGCCACGCGACCCGCGCACTTTATGAGGAGGCGTATGGCCTTCGGCCTATGTCTTCTGTCTCCGTGTGGTTGCTAGGCGGTCTAACCTGTTCACTGTTCACGCGACCTGTCTCAGTCAGTCAATGTCTGCGCTCTTATCAAGTTGCTGGTCAGGTGGCCCAGCCTATCTATCTACTTCATGTCGGTATACTATCAATCTATCCGTGGGCCACCCCCAGCCGGATCCGCAGGTGGCTAGGTGGTAATACCTCCTCCTTGATATTGCGACATGACAGCGGGCTTGATGGGTGCAGTGCGCACTTGGTCACAAAAAAACGATGGAGTCTGTGAGTTTGGAGTACGTCGCGGCTGGCCTCGCAGGCACTCTCATTTTTGTTGTCTCCCGATGCGCTGCGGTCACGGCGCACGAGCTATCCCACTATGCTGTGGCTCGCTCCCTGGGCTATCGGGCGTCGATCCACCTCTGGCCCAGCCCGCATGTCTTCGTCAAGGCAGTCGAAGACAGCCCATGCGACGCTGAGCTGGTACGCCACGCTGGGTGGCTGTTCAGCGCGGCGCTAGCCATCTGCACCTGGCAGGCTCGTGCTGCCGTCGCTGCGCGCCTCGGCCTGGATCCGTCGCTCGTCGTCCCTTTGATTGCGGCCGTGGGCTTGACGGCCCTGGACGCCTTCACCAGCGACTGCTTGCGTCGCGTGCCGCCGGCGCGCAGGGCGTGCTGCTTCTACTGCGGCAACTTTGGTGTGCTGCTGCTCGAGGTGGCGGGCGCCTCCAAGGTGGTCCCGCTGCTCCGCAAGATGATCCAGATCACCTCGATGAGAGGTGCCCAGAGCGCAGGCATCGTCACGTACACCCGCCAAGGCACGGCAAAGCCGCTCGGCAAGCGCGCTGGCCCACTGCCACCCCTGGTGGGCGGCGTGCGCTCGCGCGTGGTCAACGGCAAGCGCACCGACCTCACCACGCTGCTCATGAACAAATTCGAGCGCACGGTCAGCTCACGCCGAGCGATCGGCGCGGAGGCCGACCTGAGTGCGCCGCAGCTCTTTCAAGGTCACACGCGCTTTGCGACGTCGTCGATCTCCGACCTCCCCGGCTGCCATCCTCATCAGTGGCTCACGCCGTCGATGGAGGTCGTGTGGCGCTATGACGCCGCCTCGCGCCGTTTCGAGGGCACACGCGACCGCTCCGAGGCGTTCATCACCCACAACGGTGCACCGCTGCTGCCGCCTCTCTCTCTCTCACACACACACACACACACACACACACACACACACACTCACTCACTCACTCTCGCTCGCGCGCGCGCACGCCCTCCTGTCTCCACTCGCCCGTCGCACCCCGCCCACCCATCAGTCGCCGTCGTTGCCAGGTGACCTCGACTTCTTTGAGCTCCACGGCATCACCTACCCTCTCGACGACGTGCGCAGCCTGCTCACCGCCGCGCTGCATCACGGCGCCTCGTCCAACGTCGACTCGCTGTGCGTTGCGGGGCTGCTCGACGTGCACCGCACCAAGGGCGTCTGGAGCGCTTCCGTGCGCTACGGCTGGATCTACGGCGGCCTCGCCCAGTCTGGCAACCTGTGCGGCCGGGGCGAGGCTGCGCCACTGGCTCCCGCAGCGCTCGCGCGGCTCACGAGCATCTTCGAGGCGGAGTGGGCGGCGCTGCTCGCCGCGCAGCCCGACACCGTCGCATCGGCTCCCTCGGCCCGTCTCAAGAAGCAGGATGCCGCCGAGGCAGAGCTCTCGGTCTCGCGGCGGCTACGCGAGAGCATGCAGGCCAAGGTGACGGCGGCCATCGGCCGCGCCCTCGAGCAGCTCGCGCTGCCCCTCGCCGAGACGGCGAACCACGATGCGGCAGTCGCGCGCTTTGTGGCGCAGGCCACGCGCGCCTTCTTCGAGCAGGTCCGTGCCGGCCGCACCCGCTCACGTCGCCACCGCGCGCTGCTCACCGTCGCCCCCGCGCTCGGCAGGACTTGTTGGCGGCCGCGCGCCAGCTACTCGCTGGCGCCAAGGGCTCGTTCGGTCTGGTCCTGTCGCATTCGCTCGATTCTGGCGATGCAGGCGAGGTCGTGATGGCGGCCCGTGGCCAGACTATGTCCGTTGCCGTGTACCCCCATCTCAGCCTCGTGCTGTTTGGATCGGAGGCCAGCGCGACCAAGGCAGCAATGACCATGCCCAGCCAGTCGCTGGGTATGCAGGGATGGGACGAGGAAGGACCGGTCGTGTGCAAGGATGCCTTCCGCTTCGACCTCGACGCCGTCAACGGCGAGGTGCTTCTGCTCAAGTGGGGCCAAGCGGTCGAGGAGACCGATGAGGTGTTCCTCGGAGCTCGCGACAGCCGCCGCGCCTCGCGCCGCCGCAGCTGGGTTGACCACACCCCCCTCGTCGACGACGACTCGCCGAAAATGCTCTCCGGCGGAGAGATCCTGCGGGCGACTGAAATCTTCCGGTACGCAAAGGACAAGCTGCGCCTCGTGGCCTTCAACAAGGTGGAGGGGGAGGCACGCAAAGCCTTTTGGCCGCGCGTGGTCCGAATGTACGACAACCCGCTCATCATGCCCCTGCTCCCGAGAGTGGCGGACTCTGTCGGCAAGGATCTAACCGACTTGCCCGGGGTGCTTGAGCGGATTGCGTCAGACTGGGAAGACACATCCGACTCGCTCAATCGCATCTCGGCGTGGACATTCGTCAACAAGCTAAAGGTGCGTGTTGCACGGAGCGGATTTCTGCCCCGGCCTGCGCCGCGCCCTCTTGCCGAGTCTCGCCGCCCCGCCCAATTGTGCTGCAGGCACGGCTGCGCATGCACGCCTCCGGCGACCACGATGGCTCGGTCGACCTGCTCATCACAGGCTGCGAGGTCTCGCTCTGGCTAGGTTTGCCCCGACCGCGTCCAAAACCAATACATCGGCATGTGCCCCGTTCTGAGCTGGTCCGCATTTGTCTCGCAGGCGAGCAATTCGCCTCGGACCTGCACACGGCATTCCCGCAGCTCCGCATCGTCACGCTGTCTGCGAACAAGGTGCTTGGGCTGCTCGGCCAGACGTTTCCAGTTCCACAGGTTGGATTTCAATTCACGTCGCAGTCCTTCAAGCTCCGAAAGTCCATGGTGCGGGGGGGAATGGAACACGCGTCTCCGTTAGCAAGAGCACTCGCGTGCCTCGCTGGTGGCCCCCGTGATGCGCTGACGGTCTCTCTCCGCGCTGCAGGTGCTGATTCTCTCTCACTCTGGCGGCACCTTTGCGTCTCTCGCGTGTGCCAATCTGCTCGCTGCATTCACCACCGACATCTTCGCAATAACCTCCGAATGGGACACGCAGGTTGCCGCCGCTGTGCGCGGGCACCATAATCAGCGTGGCTCGTGGAACTTCTCCTCCTTTGTCTTCACGACGTTTGCTGGCTGCCGGCCTGCGGAACCATGCTCCATTTCCGTTGCCGCGACGCACCAGCTCCTGACCCAGCTGCTCCTGTACGTGATGTACTACTATCGCTACTTCTTGCCAGGAGAGGCCAACCTGGGTGGCTCGAGCTACACGCGCGAAGAGGTGCAGGAGCTGGCCGAGCTCAACCGATCCAATCTGGCCACTGTGCGCGAGATCGTGGGCAGGCCGAATGATCGTTACGGCCGGCCAGACTCGGACATCGGGAAGAGCCTGCGCGCGCACGGTCGCCGCTGGGCATGGCATGTGCTCGAGGCGCCACTGTCATGGATCGTCTCCTTTGTGTACATCGCTGTCACCGTCACCGTCGGAGTCACGCCGCTCTCGGCGGCCGTCGCCGCCGTGTATGATGCAACAAGCGACGACAGCTCAATCGGGCCAGGCGGCAACTCGACCGACGGCTGCAGCGCGTCGGACGAGATGCCGCAGTGGCTCAACCATGTTCGAGGATTCGTCGACGCGATCATCTATGCATTCTTGCCTTGGTGGACGACGGTGCTCATCCGGCTCGTGCAGCGCCGACCTTGGCTCCACAGAGTGGCAGGGCGCTCGATTCTCATCGGAGATATTCCGTGGGTCGCGCAGGCTGTGGAGGCCTACGCTTCCAAGCTCTTCGCGCTTTCCTACTCGATCTCGTCTGTCTCCGTCGCATCCGGAAACCCGGCGGACCATCTTGTGCACCGCCACACGCACCGGGTCGTGCGCGGCTCATTGCTCGTGGTCGGGCGTCCAGACGGGCGACTGAACGCGCTGACCTCAGCCGAGAGCACGACATGCCTCTCCGTCAACCAGGCAAGCTCGATCCAGAATCTGGGCATCACCTGCGAGTCGATTACAATCGGTCACAATCCCTTCCAGCTGCCGCTGTCGCATGCCAACATTGTCATCCCGACGCTCCGCAGCAAGTTTCTGTGCGAAGCTGAGCTGGAAGCGATGGCGGCAAAGCAGTCCGGTGCGGCAGTGCGGGCTGAAGAGAAGCCTGGGCTGAAGCCTGGGCTGAAGCCTGGGCTGACGCTGAAAGACGCCATCGAGGTGACTATAGCTGGTGGCGCAGGGACGGATGCGGGCGCGCAAGATGGCAAGGGGGCCTCGGGGCGCTCGCAATCCGTGCGCTCAAGCGGGAGCTCAGGCTCAAAGCCTGCGCTCAAGCGGGAGCTCAGCATCAAAGGCGTGGCCAGGCTTGCCAAGTCGCGCAGCAAATCCAAGGCACCTAAGGAGCCACGGGATGACGGCAAGTCTGCTGGCGCCATGATGGGGATGATGGCCGACATCCTGGGCGAGAGTTCGCTCGTCGTCGTCGCTGACGAGAGCGCCGCAGAGGAGCGCCCGCCGATGTTCGACAAGATCCCGGCTCTCGAGCAGCCGTTCTTCGGCGCGTGGATGGCACGCCATCCTCGCTTCCGCGGGAAGAACACGGGCCAGCTCATGCACGCGCAGCTCGACGTCCAGGCGCTGTACGAGACGCGCTTTGCTTCGCTGCAGCGCTTCGTGAGCCACACGGTGCTCTTCCATGCGATGGCGCAGTCAGTGCAGGACTTTTGGACCAACTGGTCGCTCGGGCTGCTCGGGTACGACATGTCGCGGACGCAGTCGATCATGCGCATCGCCACCACCGCCTCCCCCGTCTCAGGGTCGGACGTGCGGGAGCGCATGGCCGCGCTTGAGCTAGCGTCCAATCGACTGTGGGCGGTTAATCTCTTGCAGCGGCATTGCAAGTGGTGGCTGCAGGTCACGCACATCCGCCGAATGGGTGGACCGCGCGCCACTCCGCGTGCGCCGCCCCGGTTGGCGCCCACCCCCGACGACGACGAGGGTGCGGGTGATCCCGGCCCCGCTGAGGGGGCCGAACCCCCCTTGTCGCCTTCGATGCAGACGCACAGATGCTGATGCACGAACCGAGGTGCCGAAAAAACATTGGCCACCCCAGGAAAGTTTTGTTGTCGGTTGTTGGCGTTTTGGTGTGGGATGGAAAGGGGAGTGGTGAGGGGTTGGGGGAAGTGATGCCGCAAGACGCTTTTTTGCGTTATATTTGCGTTAGGATCTCACAGTCAAAATCAAGAATACTACATAGACTCACCTTGCCAGACTCTTGTGGGGGACCAACTCGACACCTGCTATCATACAACATGAGGTTGCGCGTCCGCGGGGGAAAATGCCACTTCCCCCATTCCGAACACCATGCTCGATCTACCGCAACGCCCCCGCGTGCGCTCCACGGCTAAACCGTTCTGCGACCCGGCTTCTTCGCGTTGGCTCGCCTTGGCACCAAGCCGGAGAACGCCGCCATCATCTGTGCGGATGGGGTGTGGTTTCCGGAGTTTGACGACGCGTCACTGCGCACGGCGGAGAGGGGGCCCCCGAGCTGCATCTGCTTGTACCGCGCGACGTACATGTCACCCTCCAGCGGGTCTAGCGGGTCGACGGGGAGGCCTAGCTCCTCATGCACCTCCTCATGCACCGGCTCCTTCTCCCTCGAGCGGTCCCCCACCACCTTTGCGGCCACGTGTCGCTGCACGAAGGAGCTGCGCTCCAGCTCGTCGTACCCCATCTTCTCGAGGCGGTCGCTCATCTCCTCGAACGTCGCAGGCTGCGCCACCGCTGGCGGCCCGGAGGCAGCGGCCTCCTCGTCACTCGTCGTCGCCATCACGTATTATCCGGCTCCAGCTGGAAGATTCGTCTGGGCGGTAAGCGCCGTTGCGGTGTTCGGTCGGCCAGTTAGCCACCCGGCTGGCTTTGGAGGAGAAGGGGGATGGGAGCCAGCCTTCCTTTTCCCTTCGTCAAGACGTTCATACGATACGAAGCCTTCTAAGAAATCCGAGAGGAGACACACTCTGATGATCTATCGTATGGTATCGTCAGACGTTCCTCGCGTATAAAAACCAGTGCGAAAAGGGAAATGTCGTGATTACCGCATCCGATCGCCTCAACGCGCTGTCCGTCACAAATATGCTTCCATTCCTCTCCGCCAGCGCTGCGTTCACGCTGCCCAACAGCCTCCGGGCGCCGTCGGCGCGCCTGGCCATCACCATGTTCGAGGAGGCTGGGCTCAAGGAGCAGTACGAGCTGCGCCCGTCCGTGACGAAGTCGCGCGACACGATTGAGCGCAAGGGCTGCTCGGTCGTGCTCACCGAGGGCACGGGCTCCTTCTACGCGTCGAGAACGCTGATCCAGATGCTTCACGACTTTGGCGCCCACCGCTCCATCACGGTGCAGGGCGAGTCGGTCGCGGACATGAAGAAGGCGCTCATCTCACGCGCGTCGAGGTATTCCGGCCTCCTGGACATCCTCGACTACTCGGAGGCCGAGGCATGGGTGGAGGCGGACGCGTGGCTGGCGATCAACGCCGACGAGGCCGCCCTGCCCTCGCAGATCGAGGCGGCACGCGCCGCCGGCGTGAAGCGCGCCTTCGTGGTGCTGACCGAGGACGGCCCCACGCCGAGCCTTTCTGATGCCGACGGCATCGAGGCGCTCCTCAAGTCGAGCGGCCTGGCCTACACGATCATGCGCACGGGCGCGCTCATCGAGGAGGACCCGGAGGGCGGCGGTCTGGTGCTGGGCGAGGTCGACATGCCCGTGTGCGGCTCGGTGTCGAAGGCCGACGTCTTCCGCTTCGTGACCGAGTCGCTCACGCTGCCCGAAGCCGAGGGCAGGACCTTCTCGCTGTGCCCGTCGGACACGACGCAGGCGTCGCTGCGGGAGATGCGGCTGTGCGGGTACGAGCGCCGCGAAGAGGTTGCTGCGCTTCTCAAGGGGGTGATCGAGGAGAAGCCGGAGACCGCCGACATGTCGCCGGAAGAGGCCGAGGTGCGCAGCGGCTTGTGATCGCGCGATCCCGCCCACTGCACCCTACGGCGCCACACCTGCCGGACGGAAGCCGGACTTGAGCCGGCCTTGTCGCCCCTACCGTGCGCGCAGGTGGAGGCGCAGTACGTTCTGCGTTCGGAAGCCGAGATCGCCGCAGAGCGCGCCGAGGAGCTTCGTGCCGCAATCGCACGTGCCAAGGCGCGTGGCGCTGAGGTCGCGGCTCGCGTCGAGTACGAGGAGAAAGAGAAGTTGAAGAAGCGCTCGGAGATGGCAAAGTACTACCAGAGCCCGCCGAGTGGCGAGCTCCCCGACTCGGGCGACGCCCCCGACTTCCCGCCGCGCCCGCCCGAGTGAAGCAACACCGGGCTGCGTGGCGTCAGCCCAGACGCCATGCAGCATGCACTGCTGCACTGTGCCCACTTGTAAAACTGGGGTTTGTTTCTGCCCTCTGTACATTTGCCTCCTCAGAGCCTGTGCGCCGGGATGTGTGTGTTGTGTGTGGCAGCACCAATATAAATGGTTTTCTCCACAAAAACTACTTAGTACTTTGATACAGGCGAAGAGCGCACCTTGCCGCCTCGGCCTGCGGCCCGCATTGAATATGCGTCCTGCGTGTCTCGCGCAGCGCAAACAAAAGCCGGTGGCAGTCCCAGAGCAAAAATACGATATCTCAAGTGCACGTGCTGGCGGGGGCGCCGGCGTCGAGCTCTCTTCGTCTCGTTATCGTCGCCTCAGCAGCACGCCTGAGCAATGTCAAGAACGGGATGGCGAATGGCGCTTTGGGCAGGGGAAGGAGGACGCGTATTCTCATGATGGGTGTGGCGGGCGCTCCCCCCTGAAACGTGTCTCATGACAGGGAGCGGCACGGTTCTATGCGATACACGGGCGTCGACCTCGTGATCCACCTGTAAGGTCCATGGGCGCAGCTGACTCGACGCTGGGCGCGGTGGCCGAGGCGATGGGCAGGCGTGCGCTGCGCCATGCGTGTGTGGGTGTAGTGAGCAGCGGTGGAATCGTGGTTCATGGCTAGGCGTGTGGGCACGCACCCTTCTGTCTCCGACGGGCCAAAGAGGTTGGTTATCCACGCATCCGAAATCCGCTCATTATTCACCTGCGGTGCGAGCGAGGGCGGGGGTCGCGCTGGGCTGCGTCGTCTTCGGGTGTGCAGCGGTGGCTTTGGTGGTTACCAGCGTCCCACGTGGAGCAGCCGTGTATTAGGCAGCTCACGGGCTGGCGCATGGTGACGTCACCTTGCCCGTGAAGATACAAGTTTCGCTGTCCTGCTGTACCCTCCCAGCACCGGCACACGCGCCGCCTGGGAGCACAGCTTCGCTGGAGGACGGCTGGCCACCAACCGCCTGGTCGCTCTGCGCAGCGGCGGCATCGTCGCTGGCCATCATCCGCACGTTCGGCTCGGCGCTCCGGAGCAGCCCGCTGCTGCTCGTCGATTTAGGCCGTCCCTTCACCGCTGTCCAGAAGCCTGCGAAGAGCGGGATGTAGAAGGTGGTCCTCGGCGACCCGCGTGGCACCGCTCTGTCGGCCACCTTCTTGTGCTCGAGCGCCGGGGGCTCCATTGTCGGCTCCATTCGAGCCGGCGCGCGTGGCGAGCTCATACGTGCAGGGTTCGCGTCGCTTTGCATGCAGTTCGGCATGCGAGGGATCGATCGAGATTGGCGAGGTAGTGCGGCAGCGCGCTACGCACGGCCATGTCAGCGCTGCTATTGGCTACACTCACCACAGCGCTGACCGCGCCCACACTCCGCCAAGCGCAACCTCTGGTCGGGCCACGGCACGGCACGCGGCGCACGCGTCCTGTGCTCAGCAGCAGCAGCGGCGGCACCAGCACCAGTGCTGACCCCGCGCAGGCAGTCTTTGACTCGCTGCTACAGGACACGCCGGGCATCGAGGGCGCCGTGGCGCTCGAGCGCACGGCGTCGCGTGGGCGCAGCCTCGTGACGTCCCGGCCGGTGGAGGCGGGCGAGCAGTTGCTACGGATACCGCTTGACCTTTGTATCACCGCGCACCGCTCGGGCGTGTGCGGCGGGCTGGTGGGTCAGACAGACGTGATGTGGGAGGCGGCTGGCGACCTGCGTGAGGAAGTGGGCGAGGACATGTACCGACGCGGCGCGACCTGGGACGTTCGGCTGGCCCTCGGCGTGCTCGAGGCGACGGCCGGCGCCGGCGGCCCCTTCTGGGACATGTACCGTCGCTTGCTCCCGTCGCCACCGCAGATGTTGCACCCTGTCTGCTTGCCAGCAGCGATGCAGGCCGAGCTGCAGGACAGCGAGCTGCAGGGCGGCACCACCGAGCGCGTCGCGCTCCTGCGTGATGTCTACCCGATGCTGGCGAACCATGCCACCCACCCTGCGACCGCCAGCTACGAGCAGATGGGCGCGCCGATGGAGATGATCCCATCCCCGCTCGAGTGGGCGTACGGACTCGTGACCAGTCGCTGTTTCACCATGTCCGACGGCGACACGTTCGCGTTTGTCCCGTTTCTCGATTTGTGCCAGCACGACTCGCCGCCTGCAGCCGACTTCGCCTCGGACGGCGAAGCCTTCCATCTGCGCGCGCTGCGCCCGTTGGACGCCGGCGAGCAGGTGACGATCTGCTACGGCGACGACTACAACTCGCGCCGAATGTTCAAGCAGTATGGGTTCGCGCCCGAGGACGGCGTGGAGACCGATGCCGACCTGCTGCGCGAGCTGTGCCCGCAGCGGGCCAGCGATACCGAGGTGCTGAAGCCGTCCGACCTTGAGCCTCTGCTGGCCGCCTTCAAGGCGCACAACGAGTCGCCGCTGGCCACCCCCGCCAGGCTCACCGCGGTGTACGATGCCATCACCGACGACAGCGCGCCGGCGGCGCCCGCGCTGCTCGCCGCGCTCCGTGACGTAAGCGCAGCGTTCCCGACGTCGCTGGACGAGGACGAGGCGTCCATGCTGACCCCAGCGAAAGATCCTCGCGCTCGCGCAGTGCTCGAGTACCGTGTGCAGCGCAAACGGCTTCTGCGCCTTGCCGAACAGATTCTGGACAAGTACTGTGGTGCGCGTGAGAAGTAAACTTGTTTTCGTGATTGAGACTCGTGATTCGTCGCGCGGTCAACGCGGTCAGCGCCAGGGTGGTCTAGACGGCTCCAGATGGGCACCGCGTTCCACCCAGCGGGCGCTTCGCCTTCCCATTGGATGCACCTGGGCTGTCCCAAGCACAGGCTTCGCAGTGGTGCGTACTTCGCTGGTCGGTCGTTCTGGCTCTCAGCAGAAACGGAGGACTGCGCGGCCGACAGCGAATACGCTGGTGTGCGCTGCTGCAACGGCTCAGCCTGCGTGCAGGTCGGCTACCCTTGGCAGGGCATACTGTACCTCAAGACCAGCAGCAAGCCGCCCAGCACGCTGGCCGCGCCGCGCGCGCGATACTCTCGCAACGGCAGCACGCTGCGCTACACGACCAATGGCGTCAAGTCGTCGCACGCCGAGGCCGCGCACGAGTGCAAGGCGCAGGGCATGCGGCTGTGCCGGCGCAGCGAGCTTCGATCGGGTATGTGTTGCTTCAGCGGCTTGGGCATGGACCCTCGCTTGGTCTGGACTGCCGACGCGTGCGATACGCCGAGCCGTGGCCTGGAGCACAGCACTCGGCCGATCGTCGTCGACCGCTTCCCGACCGCCTCGCGCACCGCACGTGCCGGACAGCACACGTTTGACGGCGAGGACGCCCTGGCCAAGGCGCTGGTGAAGGACGCGGATCCGCGCGTGCTCGAACCGCTCGGCAGCTGCAACGTGCGCCTGGTGTCTGGCTACTTCCTCGACGGCGCCGTGGGCATGGGCGTCGGCGTGGGCTGGGCACCGGGGGGCGGCTCCAACGCGCCTCGCGTCTTTCTCGTGGCCAACATGGAGGATTACACCGGCGAAGAGGTCGCGAGGGCACTCCTCGGGCACCGGGAGTTCGAGCCCGAGCGCGACGCAGCGATGATCATTGGCAACTGGTGGAACGCGAGCCACGAGCAGCACCTGGACCTACAGCGAGGCATCGCCTCGCTGTGGGTGCCGTGGGCTTCGCTCTCGTGGTCGGCGCCACACGTTCGACGCGAGAGTGAGGGGTGGTCGCCGCTGCACCTGCTGCAATCGGCACGAGAGCGACGGCGTGCGCATCCAGACACGAGGCGCCATGCCGTGGCGTGGCAGAGCAACAACTGCAGGGCGGACCGCGGCGCCTTCTGGAGCAGTCTCGTGGCGGCGCTGCCCAACAAGAATGCTGCCGCCCATCTCGGTGACTGCGATGGCAGCCCACCAGCCAAGACTCCCGTGGGCCGCACGAATCGCAGCGTCGGCTCGACGCGGCGATACTCGGACTACGAGTTTGTCGTGGTGTACGAGCACGGCGCAAACCGAAATGGCTATCTCACCGAGAAAATCGTCGACGCCTTTCTGGCGGGCACGTGCCGCTTGCTTTTTCGGCGCCCACCCCGCCTACACCCCGCCTTGCACGACGCCCAACCCCCCGAAGGATGGACCCGGCGGGGTCAGCTCAGCTGTCCGACCGTCTGACACGTGAACGGTGCCGTGTGCGCAGGTGCCGTGCCACTCTACACCGGCGCAACGACGCAGCAGGTTGGCCAGCTGTTCGACGAGCGCACCTTCGTGAACGTCCCCACGCTGGGCGCAGCCGGCACAGCGGAACGCGTTCGGCGGCACATCGCGGCCGACCCCACCTCGCCTTCGCCACTGCTGGACACACCGCCACTCTCGGAGGCGTCGCTGCGTCGCTTCTTTTCGTGGCACCCTTCGGTTTGGGAGGCTGGTTACGGCGACGACCTGCGAGTGCGCATCCTCAACAGCATGGCGAGACTGTGCCACACGCGCCGTCATTCGAGCGGCTCTGAGCAGGATAGCGGGTCGCGGATTCGCGTTGCAGAGGCTGATACCGATCGCGCCAGCCCGTTCAAAGACGGCGCGAAACCGCAACGCAGGCAGTCTACAGCGCGGTAAATTTGCCAAGGCTATACTTTAGAACGCACCCAGCTAAGTTTGCACGGTTTACACTTTACTGTAAGTGTGCATCGTTCTTGCATTACAAATGAAACGCTGAAACGACGTTCGACGTGCACACACACACCGCGTCAAAAAGAAACTGAACGCTAAGCGAGATGTCTCAAGACGAGCTCCGCCTTTGCGCTCGGGCGTCCTCCGGCCTCGTGCGCGACCTGCATGGCGAGCTGCGCCGCCTCGGCCGCCTCGGCGCGACGGCCCGCGTTGAAGCGAGCGACTGCGAGGTTCTCGGCGACAGCGACGGCCACCCCAGGCTCGAGCTCGTCGCGGTGCCGGATGGCCAGCTCGTAGATGACGGCGGCGTCGTCCCACCGATCCTTCCTGGCGAGCTCGGTCGCCTCCGCCAGCAGTGCGTGCGCCTTGCGCACAAACTGCCATCCATGAACGACGACACGCGTGGTCAGAGGCAGCTCGAGCTAGCAGAGAAGGGAAAGAGCGCGCCGGCCTGGCGCTGCGGTCGCGGGGCGATGTGGTCGGGCGGGGCGATGTGGTCGGGCGGGTGGCTGCTACGGGCAGTGCGGCGTCACACCTGCCCGGAGACGCCGACGCCCGGGCCGAGAGCGATGGTGGCGTGCCACATTTGTTGCGGTATGTAGATGAGGTCGCCGGCTGCCTGCATGCACTGCAGCAGCCCCCTCGTGGCGCGGCGGGGCGTGCCCTCCCACTGCACCGAGCCGCCCCACTCAGCTCTGTACACGTCGCGAAACCACGCGAGCATGCCGAGCTTGAACGAAGGAGGCGCGTGGCCGTCGGGGTACAGGAACCACCGCTTCCGCCCAAAGAGCAGCCCGTTGAATGCGTTGGTGTGCTGATGGAAGTTGATGCCGCTGCCGAGCGCGCTGATGAGGAAGTATAAGGACCACCGCTCGTGCCACGCCGCGTCAAAGTGGCGCGCGATCGTCGAAGGGAACTGCACATCCTCGTCCAGCCCGGGAAGCCCGGTGCGCCAGTCGTCGCGATCAAACAGGTAGACCTGGTCGGTTTGCACAGGCGGCTGGCACACGCCGTGGCACAGAAACTCCGCCATGTCGACGTCACCACGCTCGGCGCGCATGCTGCGGTTGCCGACGCTGGTGTACGACGCCCAGTGGTCGTCGGTGCGGAAGTAGCCGGCGCTGTGCCGTTCTCGCTGGCTGCGCCGCCACAGAGCCTCCTTGGTCCACCGCGTCCGGGCCGGCCAGTCTCGTGTACCGTTGCGCACCAAGAGCGGCGCCCGATTCCAGAACCGTGCATCGAACTCCTCCTGCGACGGCATCTCGTCGACGACCTCAAAGTCGCAGCCGCCGCCATACTCGAAGCCTGAGGCCGCCGGGGTCACCTCGGTCGGCCACGACAGACCGCATGGGCAGCCGACCTGCTGGCCACGCAACCAGACCAGCGCGACGGCCCCGGCCGTGGCTGCGACGGCAGTGGCAGCCGTGTTAGCCGAGAGCCCAAAGCCGTGCATCTCTAGTCTACGCTGTTCGTGCCTCGTGGAAGCAACAGCGGCTCCCGCAGCCTCGGCGTTGCGGCGTTTTGCCATTCAAGCTTTATAAAACAAGGTTTTGCATTGTTTTGTCGCC
>Ga0209713_10000492_pt1 | contig 22322 bp, 14 predicted proteins | sample ArcOceMetagenome_3_FD_187444 | JGI IMG/M metagenome (GOLD analysis project Ga0209713, IMG submission 187444) | Marine eukaryotic phytoplankton communities from Arctic Ocean - Arctic Ocean- Svalbard ARC20M Metagenome (SPAdes) (version 2) | ecosystem: Environmental > Aquatic > Marine > Oceanic... | reverse complement strand
TCTCTCATCTCCTCTCTCCTCTCTCCTCTCTCCTCTCTCCTCTCTCCTCTCTCCTCTCATTTCGTCTCCTCTCGCATCTCCTCCCATCTCCTCTCCTGCAGGCGTCGTCGCGCGCCTCGTCGACGCGGCAGCTCCTCGACCAGTCGCGAGGCGGCGGCGGCGGCGGCGGTGGCTTGGGCTCGTTGTCGCGGCCGCAGTCGCAGCAGAGAGGCTGGCCGCAGGAGCAGCAGCCGCGGCCGCGCGCGTCGGCGAGGGCGGCGCCGAGCAGTCGGCAGCTCGAGCAATCTCAACGCGACAGCCGCGGCAGCTTTGACAGCAGCGGCGGCGGCGGCGGCGGGTGGGGCGGCGGCGGGTGGGGCGGCGGCGGGTGGGGCGACGGCGGCGGGTGGGGCGAGCCGCCGGCGCGCTACAGCAACGCCAGCACGGGGCAGAGCATGCAGAGCATGCCGAGCATGCCGCAGCAGAGCCCAGGCGGTCGGCTGGGCGGCAACGGCGGCGGCCTCGGCGGGCGCCAGCAGGGCAGCGCGCGGGGGCTGAGCATGAGCGGCTCCTCGGTGGTGTCCATGTCGCGCGAGCGCGGCCCCTCCTTCTTCGAGGCTGTGCCCGAGTCGGCGTTCGAGGCGGAGCATTGGGACATGGATGCCAAGCTGGGCGCGCTGCTCGCCGAGCACTCCTACCAGGCGCCGCAGCCGCAGCCGACGCCGCCCGCAGTGGTCGACTTCGCACCGACGGACGCGGCGGCGGGGGTGTTCGGGGCGGGGGGCGGGGCGGGGGCGGGCGCCTCGCGCACGCCCGCGTGCCACAGCACTGTCGCCGGTCGCACCTCGGCCCCGCAGCCGCGGGCGCTGCTTCCAGACCTGCAGGCGGCGGGCGCCGGGGGCAGCAGCTGCGCCATCGTGCCGGCAAGTGCGGCGGCGGCGGCGGTGGCCATGAACGACCCGATGGGCGATCAGGTGGCGATCGCGACGGCCAACGCGACGGCGATGCAGGCTCTGGCGCAGCAGATGATGGCGCTCACGCAGGTCGTCTCCGGACTGGGGGGCGTGCTCCCGGGGGCGCAGCAGCAGCAGGCGCAGGCGCAGCAGCAGCAGCAGCAGCAGCCGGGAGCGCAGCAGCCGGGGGCGCAGCAGCCGGGGGCACTACCGCCTCCTGGCGCCCCCTCCGCGGCACAGCAGTGGCAGTCGCTCACTGCGTCCAACGGCCAGAGCTACTATCACCACACGACGACGGGGGAGACCACCTGGGCGCGCCCGGCAGAGATGGATGCTGCGCCGCCCCCACCGCCGCCGCCTCCTCCTCCTCCGCCTCCGCCGCCCGCGCAGCTCACCTGGAAGACTCTCGCCGCTGCCAACGGCCAGAGCTACTACCACAACCCGCACACGGGCCAGACGACGTGGGCACGCCCCGTCGAGCTCGACGCGCCGCCGACGCCGCCGCCGCCGCCGGCATGGAAGGCGATCGCCTCGCCAAACGGACAGGACAACCAGAGCACGGGCGAGACCACCTGGGCGCGCCCCGCCGTGATGGATGCCGCTTCGCCTCCTCCTCCACCTCCTCCGCCGCCTCCTCCGCCGCCTCCTCAGACTCCGCCGCCGACTCAGACGGAGTGGCGGACGCATGTGGCGCCAAACGGGCGGAGCTACTATCACAACCCGACGACCAACCAGACGACGTGGACGCGGCCCGCCGAGCTGGACGCGCCTCCGCCTCCACCGCCACCGCCGCCACCGCCACCAGAGGAGGAGGACGATGCGTCGCCACCGCTGGCGCCGCGTGCTGCGCCTGCCGAGTCGTGGCAGCGGCTGGCGCTGCCCGACGGCCGCGAGTACTTCCACAACACGGCCTCAGGAGAGACGAGCTGGACCATGCCCACCGGCGTCGTCGGGGCAGACGGGCCGTTGGGGCCGGCGGCCGCCGCTCTGCTGCCCTCCAAACTGGGCGCGCCGCCGCCCGTCGTGGAGCTGCTAGCCGAATCGCGGCCCGACTCGCCCACCCTCGAGGAGGAGGAGGAGGAGGAGGCCGCCTCGCCCACGTCCCGGCCGCAGACGCCAAAGATGACAAGGGCCGCGCCGGCTGCGGCGACGGCTGCACCCGTCGCAGCTCCAGCGGCTGCGGCAGCGCCAATGGCGGCTGCCGCGCCTGCCGCGCTACCAATCCAGGTGGCGGTGGCGGGCGCGCCGCCCGCGCCCGCGCCAGCTGCAGCGCCAGCGAGCGACGGGCTGGACAGGCTGCGTGATCAGAGGGGGTCGCTGGTGGCCAAGGAGGAGGCGGCCCCGGAGCAGCCGTCTGCTCTGCCTGGCCACGACCTGCGCCCTGCGGAGCCTCTCTACCTTGGCTCCGGCAGCCGACCCGGCTCGCAGCGCAACAGCCGCCTGGGCAGCTTCCGCGGCGGCAGCCGCGCGCAGACGCCTCGCGCCGTCGCCAGCCCGCGCAACGCCGCGACACCGCGCGCCACCACGCCGCAAGGCGGCGGCACGTGGCCGCCGGCCGGCGGCACGCAAAGCCTGCGTGATGAGCCGACGCCGCTCCTCTCGGTGGCTCCTCGGCCCCTCACGCCACGCACCGACGGCGGCGGCGATGGCGGCGGCGATGGCGGCGGCGATGGCGGCGGCGATGGCGGCGGCGGCGCACCACACCCTCTTGGCGACGACGTCGCCTCGGTGCTGTCGCTCGCGGCCTCCGCTGCTGCCGCCAGCACCTTCGGCCGACCGACCAGCCGACCCACCAGCCGAGGCGGTGCGATGCAAGCGGCGGACCGACCCACCAGCCGTGGAGGCGTGGGTGCGATCTTGGTGGCGGGCAGCCCCCAGCGCCCCGCCAGCAGGAGCTCGCGGCCCAGCAGCCGCGGCGGCCCGACCGCCCGGCCGCAGCTCTTTCCGATCCCCGCCGGCGTGGCGGCTGTCGGCGCTCCCGCTTCCGCACCAGCAGCTGCAGCTGCGCCCATTGCAACGTCGTCTGCTGCGCCAGCCGCCGTGCCAGCCGCCGCACCCGCTGCCGCACCCACCGCCGCACCCACCGCCGCACCCACCGCCGCACCCACCGCCGCGCCCACCGCCGCACCCACCGCTGCGCCCGCTGCTGCGCTCGAATCCGCGCGAGGAGCCGAGCCAGCACAGCCGACTGCATCTGCACCGGCTTCTCCGGAGAGGCGCGCTCAGGCGGAGCTGGCGGCGGCCGTCGAGGCGGCGCGGGCGGCGGGCGTGGCGGACGCGACCTTGGCGCCGTTGGAGGCAAAGCTGGCGGCGGCCGAGGAGGAGGCGACGACCGAAGCGACGGCCGTTGAGGCTGCAGCCGCAGCTGAGGCGAAAGCCGCGGAGGCTGCGGCGGAAGCGGCAGCGGCCGAGATTGCAGCAGCGGAGGTGGAGGCGGCCCATGCGGCGGAGCTTGCGGCGACTCTTGCGGCAGCTGCCGAGGCTGAGGAGAAGGCCAAGGCGGAGGCCGAGGCGGTTCGGGCGGCAGAGAAGGCGGTGGCCGAGGCCGCGGCTGCCGAGGCCGAGGAGAAGGCCAAGGCGGCGGCCGAGGCCACACGGGCCGCCGAGAAGGCGGCAGCCGGTGCCGCGTTGGCCGAGGCGGCCGCAAAGACCAAGGCAGCCCAGGCGCTGGCCGCAAAGGCAGCGGAGGTGAGGGCGGCTCGCCAGGCTTCCGCGGACGCGGCCGCGGCGGCCGAGGCGGCGGCGGCAGAGACGGCGGCCGCGGAGGCGGCGGCGGCAGAGGCGGCGGAGAGAGAGCGGGCGCGGCGGGAGGAGGAGGAGGCCGCAGCCAAGGCAAAAGCGGATGCGGACGCCGAGGCCGCCGCCGCCGCCGCCGCCGCGATAGCCTTAGGAGATGAGGAGGAGAAGGTGCGACTGGAGGCTGCGGAGCGGAAGCGGCAGGAGGCAGTGCAGCTGGAGCTGGCGGAAGCGACGGCGGCGGCGGCGCTGGCCGCGTCAGCCGCAGAGGCCGATGCGGCAGCGGCGGAGGCGACGATCGCTGCGGTAAAGCGCGACGCGGAGGCGGCGGAAACGGCGGCCGCCGCCGCGGCTGCGGAGGAGGAGACGAGGCAGCGTGCAGAGCAGGAGGCCAAGGTGAAGGCCGAGGAGGTGGAGAAGGAGGCGGAGGAAAGGGCGAAGCTTGCGGAGGAGGAAGCAGCGGCGTTGCAGGCGGCGCAGGCGGTAGCGGAGAAGAAGGCGGAGGAGGAGGTGGCGGCAGCGGTGGAGGCGGCGAAGGAGGAGGCCAAGGCTGCTGCGGAGGCCCAGGCGGCGGCCGAGGCGAGGGCGCGTGGCGAGCAGGACGCTGCCGAGGCGCAGGCCGCCGCACTCGCAGCGGCGAAGGCGGCGGAGGCGGCGGAGGCGGAGGCGCGTGCGGCGGCGGAGGAGGCGGCGGCGCGGGAGGAGGCGCGGGAGGCGCGGGCGGCGCGCGTCAAGGATCAGATGGAGCGTGAGAAGCGGGAAGCTAAGGAGAAGGACGACGCGCTACGCAAGAAGCAGCTCGATGAGGCGCAGGAGAACAAGGCGCTTCGGGAGGAGGAGGAGCGCGAGAGGAGAAAGCGCAGGGAGGAGGAGGAGAAGGAGGCGCACGCGCGCAAGGAGGAGGCGGAGAAACAGCGCATCATGCGCTTGGAGATGCGCTTGGAGGCGGAGAAGGCGGAGGCGGCGAAGGTGGCGTCGGCGGCGTCGGCGGTGGATGTCGCGGCTACGGTGCAACCAGCGACAGCCAGTGCACCTGCCGCGGTGGCGGTGGCGGTGGCGGCGGCGCAGCCAACGATCGCCAGTGCACAGCCGCCTCCGCCGCTACCGCCACCACCATTGCCGCCGCCACCTGCCGACATCGCGCCCGCAGCAACTCCAGCAGCCGCGCCCGCTGCCGCTGCCGCCTCCGCCCCGCCGGCTGCCGCAGCCCAAGCCGCAGCCGTCGCTGCGGCCCCTGTCATCGCTCCGGCCGCAGCCGTCGCTGCGCCCCCTGCAATCGCGCCGGCTTCAGCCGCCGTCGCTGCGGCCCCTGCCATCGCGCCGGCTTCAGCGGCTGTCGCTAAGGCCCCTGCCATCGCGCCGGCTGCAGCCGCCGTCGCTGCGGCCCCTGTCATCGCGCCGGCTGCCGCCGAAGAGGAAGACCACGAGGTGCTTGTGCTCGCACCGGCACCCGCCGGCGCGCCCGCCGCGGTCGCCGCTGCTCCTGCTCCTCCCAGCGACGACTCTGCGGCTCTGGAGCCGGCCACTGACGATGTCACCGCGGCCGCCGAGGCGCAAGCTGAGGCGCCCGCCGCGGCGGAGAACGCCGAGGAGACACCTGCCGGCAAGCCGGCGTACCGGCTCGATTCGCAGCTGACGGCAAAGGAGATGGAGTGGATCACGTACGACCCCGAGGCGGCGGAGCGGCGGCGCAACTTGCAGGAGGTGGAGACGGCGGAGCGGAGGCGCATCGAGCGGGCGCTGCGGGGCCCCGACGACGCGGCGGCGCGAATCCAGGCGCGCCGGCGCGGCCAGCTGGTGCGTCGGATGACGCCGGAGGAGCTGGCGGCGATGGCGGCGATGGAGCGCGAGAAGGACGCGGCGGCGGCGGCGGCGCGCGAGGAGGCGGCGGCGCGGCTGCAGGCGGCGCGGCGCGGCAGCGTGGTGCGGCGCAAGACGAGGGCCGACCTACTGAGCGAAGCGCAGCAGCGCGAGGAGAAGGCGAGGAGGGACGAGGAGGCGCGCAGGGCGGCCAAGGAGCGGCTGATGAGGAGGGCGTCGGAGCAGGCGCTGTTCGAGCAGGAGGCGGCGGCGCAGGAGGAGGCGCGCCGGCTGGCGGACGCCGAGGTGGCGGCGGCGGCGGAGGCGCGCGCCAAGGAGCGCGCCAAGGAGCGCGCGCGCAAGGAGGCGGAGGCGCAAGCGAAGAGGGACGCGGAGGAGCTCGAGGCGGCGGCCGCCAAGCTGCAGGCGCGGCAGCGCGGCCGGCTGGTGCGGCGCCAGTCGGGCCTCACTGCGCCGACCGCCGCACAGGCGCAGGCACAGGCGCAGGCGCAGGCGCAGGCGCAGGGCGGGCTGGCTCGGAGCCAGACGATGCCGACGGGCACGCTGCGCCAGGCGCCGCCGCCGTCCGTTGCGCCGCCGCCGCAACCGATGCCGGCGCTGCAGGAGGCCAGGGGTGGCGAGTTTGACGACGACGACGACGCTGAGGTGGTCGCTCTGGTGGCGAGGCCCAAGGCGGCAGATCTGCAGCCTCCGTCGCAGCAACCGGCGCCGCCGCGGGTGCAGCCGCCGCCTAGTGGCTCGCGGCCGCAGTCGAAGCTTCAAGAGGAGCAGGCGATGAAACCGGAGGAGGCTGAGAGGCACGCCGTGTACGCAAAGGAGCAGGAGAAGCAGGAGAAGCAGGAGAGGCAGGAGAAGCGGCAGCGGCGCCGCAAGCTGCCCGGCCACTTCAAGGCGGAGGCCGTGTACAATGCCGCGCCGTGGGCGCAGGCGTTTGCGGGCGACTCGCGCTCATGCTCGCCCTCGCCGCCGCCGACGGCTGGCGGAGACGCGGCGGCGGCGGCGGCGCAAGGAGTCACCGCCGGTGGTGCCAAGGGCGCAGCAGCCGAAAACAGCGTCACGTCGGCGGCGCTGATGGGCCTCGAGAACAACGCGCTGGTCCTCGTCAGCAACAGGCGCGTCTGCAGGTCACCCACGGCACAGAGAGCACAGAGAGCCAGCGCCACGTCTGCCTCGCTGTCGGTGTGGCCCATCGCGGGCGCGGCGGGCGCGGTGCGGTGGAAGGCCGTTCCCGCGATGTGCCGCGGGCCGTGGCCAAAGCTGGCAGCTGAGACGATGGCTGCTCCCGTTGGCACCATTTGGCTCAGGGCTCCTCCCTCCTCCCATTGCCTGCCTGCCTGACGCCCTCTGCTCCTTTTCTATTTCCCACCAAGCAGGCGCACGGCGCTCACAAAGCCACCGTCGGAGGACCCCGAGGGCTACCGCCCTTATGCGCACGAGGATTATCGCGCCGTGACGCGCGCAAGGAAGGCGAACGAGCGCTCACGCGCGCGCGGCGAGCCGCCCACCTTCCCGCAGGGCCACGCTCCCGCCTCGTGGGGAGGAGGAGGCGACACGGACAGCGAGACGCGACCGGCGACTTCGGAGCAGCAGCCGATCGTGTCGAGCCTGCCGCAGCGCGCGCCGCCGTCGCATCCGATGTACCCACCGCAGCCGCCTCCGCCGTCGCGGGGCTCTCTCGTGGACGCAAACGCCGCCGACGACGACGAGGTGCTCGCTTTGGCGGCCATGGAAAGCGACTTGGCGGCGGCGGCGGGGAAGGCGGTGCCCAATCGCTTCATGGTGGGCAGCTGGCGGCTTCACCCGTATGCAGCGCCGCAAGCCCCCGGCAAACCGAGCCGACCCGTCAGCCCGCCACGGCAGCAGCTGACGGGCGGCGTGCCGCCCAAGTCGCCGCTGACGCGCCGCGTGGAGGCGCAGGCGGCGGCGCGCGCCGAGGCCGCGTTGCGCACGGCGCAGCTGGACGGCGAGCTCGAGGCGGGCGACGTCGACACCGCCACCGCCGCCGCCGCCGCCGCCGCCGCCGCCGCAGCCGCAGCCGCAGCCGCAGCCAGAGCCGCAGCCGCAGCCGCAGGCAGAGGTGCAGGTACGGGCGCGCAGCAGCAGCCGCCGCCCCGCTCGGCGTCGCCGGTGGACCGCGCGATGGACGAAGCGCTCGAGGCGCTCGGCGCGGCGTCCTTCCTTCCGGCGGCGTGCATCGACGCGGTCGTCGATGGGATCGTCGATGGGATCGGATCGCTCAACGGCTCGGTCAAGCGCCGCGCCACCGCCGCCGTCGGCGCCACGGCGGCGGACCTGCGCGATCGCTACCCCGGCGTGGCGAGCACCACCATGCGCGCCGCGCGCAAGGGCGGCAAGGGCGGCAAGGGCGGGCGCGGCGGACGCGGCGGCGGCGGCAACGCAGCGACAAGCGGCATCGTCTTCGGGCAGAGGCGCTTCGTCGAGCCACGGGGGCCGATGGGGTCGGCCGTCGCGCCCGGCGTGCCGGCGTCGATGGTTGCGTCGACGTACCCTCTTCACCAGCGCAACGGCGAGCAGATGGGCGCGGCAGCCACCGAGCACCACGCGCAGGCGCAGGCGCAGGCGCGCGGAGCCAAGTCCAACCTCCTGTCGAGGCTGCGTGCGCCGCGCCGCCACGCGCGGACTCCGAGCCGCGAGCGGCTGCCGGGCGTGTCTGGGAGCGCGCCGCCGGGCGCGCCCACCGAGGCGTGGTTTCCGCAGCCACGCGAGTCGTCACACGACGGCACCTCATTCGAGAAGCGCGGCTCGCGCATCGGAGGCAGCACCGGCGTTGGCGTCTCGCAGGAGGTGGCGCGGATCCCGCCACCGGCGTCGCAGCGCGGTCCCAGCCCCGAGGTGCTGTCTCTCGGCGCGCGTGGCGGCGGCACCCCCGAGGTCCAGCCGGTCGGCGGCGGCGTGGAGGATCCGGCGCGGTGGGCGGATCGTGTGCAGTGCGCGTACGCGGAGGACCGTCCGAGCGGGCGGCAGGTCGGCCGCAAGGAGAGCTTCGAGCGCAACCGCCGATCGGGTTCGCCCACGAGGCGCCTGGAGCGCGTCCTGCGCAAGGAGGGCTCCTCGCCGCCCAAGCAACGCGCCGCCCAGTCACTGTCGTACACCGACCCGCCTCTGCTGGACGGCACGGTGGCGTTCACATCGGCCGAGCGCGCCCCGCCCGAACGGTCGGCGCTGCTGCACTCGCAGGTCAACGATCTGCTGAAGAGCCGCGTCGATGGGCTCTACAAGGAGGTCGGCGTGCTGCGCAACGCGTCGCGCATGACGCGCGGGGCTGCGTGGGGCGGCGTGATTTGACTCGACCACGTACTGACAGTGCTTTCTACCGTGTACTACCGAACGATCGTGTCTATGAGCCCCAGTCTGTTTTTTGAGCCTGTAACCGTATGTGCAAGTGTATTAGCGTATAGGAATTCCTAGTCCCTTTTTGTTCTAAGACATACTTTTTTCAGTAAGACATACAATAAATATGGACACACAATGATCATGCCGCGCTTCACTTGGCCGTCGCCACGAGTTTTCGGGGGTGCAAACCACCGCAAGGTAGCTATGGGCAGCCCCGGCATGCTGGGCAGCAAGGGCTACGCACGCGAGGAGGGGCTGATAACATAGGCGGGCGCGGTCAGTCACATCACGACGGTCTTCTCAGAAATACTCCGGCACTTGCGGCTTCGAGGAGCCGAGGGGCAACATCACCCCGACGCGCCGTGTTGGGTCTCAGAAGCCAAAAAACCAGTCGGCATTGATCAGGGGCTTGCTGCGCGGGGCCGCAAAGCGCCGGCTCATGGTGCGCCGCAGCCCGCCCGCGCCCGAGCCCGGCATCAGTAGGAGCCGCGGAGCCCGAGCACGCACGCTCTCGCGCCTGCTGCCCGGCGCGGCTCTCTCATGAGTCCCATGAACGGCCCGCCCCCGCCTGCCTCACCGTTGGCAGGTGGAGCTGTCCAACCTCGGCTTGCTCCTCCTCCTCGTGCTGGGGTTGGTTGGTGTGGACGGTATCCCCGTCCAAGTCGTCAACGGCGACTTTGAGACGCCAATCATCTCCGCCGTCGAAGATTGGCTCGAAGTCAATCCCGGCGCGACGTGGGGAGGCTGGCTGCAGCTCGACCCCAGCGGCGACGGGTTTGGTGGCGCCGTCCATTCCTCGAGCGGGTCGATGTTTCAGATGCCTCTTGGCAGCACCCAAGCCTACCACATCAGCGCAGAATGCGACAAAGGCCACCTAGGAGGCATCAGCCAGAATATATCGGGCTTCCAGGCGGGCGACGCGTACACGCTCTCCTTCCAGGCGTCCGGCGGCGACTTGTCCAATAACGCCGACGTGGTCGAGGTGCGCATGGACGGCACCACCGTCTGGGCACACCAGCAGTTCACCACCTCGAGCATCATCCAGTCAAACTCCCACTACAGCGAGTGGGGCACCTTCAACGTCTCCTTTGTCGTGCCGGTCGGCGAGAGCGGCATGGCCAATCTCTCGTTCACCACGCCCGTCTCGGGCGCCAGTTGCATCCAGATCGACAACGTCGTGCTGTCGGCGGCGACGCCCGACGCGGTGTGCGGAGCGACGGGGAAGCAGTGGCTGCTCGCGGCGGACAATCAGAACTGCGACGTCGCGTGCAACACCGCCGGCGGCTCGTGCGCGTCGCAACTGCCCGCAGGGGCAAATACGCCGGAGTGCGTGCAGGGCCTCGCGTCGTCGGTCGGAAGGACGTGCGGAACCACGTCGGTCGTCTCTGGCGCGCGGGAGACTTCTCGGCCAGCCATCAGCACAAGCGGAGACTGCCAGCACCCGATGCTCGCATCAGCCTTCATCTGCGCCGGAGCCTCCGGCGGCTTCAAGCGCCTCTGCCCCTGCGAGGGCGTGCCGCTTTCGCCGCTGGCCCCGCCGTCGCCACCACCGCCGCCGGGCATGCCCACAATCGTCATGGACTTTGAGACGGACTCGACTTCTGGCCTCACGACCGATGGCGGCCCATTTCCGTGGACGTGGCGCTCCGGTTCAACATGCTCGAGTAGCACCGGCCCGTCAAGCGGCTTTGGCGGCTCGGGCTCCTACTACTACGCGGAGACCAGCACCACCCAACCTTGTAACGGCGTTCAACACTCCTCAGCGACAACAGGGAGCCTCTACAATCTGACCTACGACGGCTCGGGATGCGTGGGCGGCTACGTGCACAGTCTCACGTTCTACTATCATATGTACGGCTCTACAATGGGCGAGCTGGAGCTCGTCGACGCCGCAGGCAGTCGTTTATGGAGCCGCACGGGCGACCAGCCTGGCGACCAGGGGAACACCTGGCACCAAGCGACCGCCACGGTCGACTCGACCAGCTTTGCCTTTGAGTACCGTCGCGGCAGCAACTACTACGGCGACGCGGCGCTCGACGAGATGGTCGTGACATGCGGATCTGCGCCGCCGACGCCGCCAGATATGCCTCCGATGGCACCCTTACCGCCTTTCCCGCCCCCCTCGCCCCCACCGCTGCTGGGAATGCAGCTCTTCGAGTTCGATGAGGGAAGCTCGTTTCTAATTTACACCACAAACGGCGCCTGGCAGACTCTCACCAAGCCAGCACCGTAGGAGGCCTACGCGCTCACCGCCGTCGCCTTTGAGTTCTATACCAGCGGCTCAGCGTACACGGCCAGTGTCGAGCTCTTCGACTCGGCTGACACCAGCTCAAACGTGGCAGCGACGCGCTTTGCCGGGCTGACCCCAGTGGCCGTCTCCAGCACTGAGACGGTCTCAATCGGCACCGGCTGGGCCGACTTCTACTTCTCCGAGGTGACGCTGACGGCGCAGACCTATTACGCGTCACTGCGGAAGGTAAGTGGATCCGGAAGCAAGCACGTTTACAGTGACTACAGCAGCGCGGTCTGCGATGGCGCAGTCGGAAGTACTTCACGGAGGCTCCGCCACCGGATCTACGGCGTCGCACCGTCACCAGCTTTGCTTCCGCTGCCGGGCTCACCACCGCTCTCCCCTCCGTCGCCCTTTTCCCCGCCGCCCGCGTCACCGTGTACGGAGGAAGGTGGGGACCGGTATGGGCCCGACCAGGGAGGCTGCTGTGCCGGCCTGAGCGTGTGCAAAGAGCCGCGGCCCGTGGATGACGGTTGGTACTGCGATGCGTTTCATTCTGGCTATGACAGCTCATGCTGGTCAGATATTTGGATGTGCCGCACTTCCTGCAGCTCCCCTCCACCACCCTCGCTGCCTCCCTCACCACCGCCCTCGCCACCGCCCTCGCCACCGCCCTCGCCACCGCCCTCGCCGCCGCCTTCACCCCCACCACCCTCGCCGCCTCCCTCATCACCGCCTCCCTCACCGCCGCCATCGCCCCCACCGCCCTCACCACCAACTCCCTCGCCACCACCACCTTCCCCACCGCCACCCTCGCCGCCCCCGTCGCCGCCAACCAGACCCATTCCACCATGTCCTCCACCTGCACCGCCCACAACGCCGCCCCCACCGAGCCCTCCTCCTCCCTCGCTACCACCTCCTTCCCCACCCCCGCCCTCGCCGCCACCCCCATCCACCCCGCCGCCGTCGTGGCCGCCACCGGCTCCGTCGGAATGCGTCCTGCTGCGCCTCAACTCGATGCGGCTGCAGCCGGGATTCGGCGCGGTGCTGCACGGCCTCGTCGCCGACGCGCTGCTCAACACGTCGTCATGGCGCGTCGAGGTCGCGCCTGTGTGGTTTGAGCAGGCCAATGGCTCCACGCTCGTGCGCGTGTGGCTCCTCTCGCCGAATGACCCGTACGACCGCACCGCGCTGGAGCTGCGCTCCCAGCTTGCCGATCGCCTCGCCGCAAACGCCTCGCTGTCACTCACGGACGACGAGAGGGCACGCGCGCAGCCTCACCACCCAAGGGGCGCTCGCTTCGTCGACGCCGCCTTTGGGGCACCGACGTGCCCCGACAACTCGCCCCCACCACCCATGCCATCAGCTCCGCTACCTGAGCCACCGCCATCGTCGCCGCCGAGCAGCCCGTCTCCAGCACGGGCGCCGTTGGTGCCCTCGATCTGCAATCTCACCATCCAGCTGCTCGACGATTTCGGGGATGGCTGGCACGGCGCGGTGCAGCTGAAGATGACGCAGGCGGGTGCAGCGTACCACAGCTTCAGCCTCAAAGCCGGCGCCAGCACCGACCAGACCGTCTGCGACGCGCCGGCCGGCTGCTACGAGCTGAAGCTCGTCGCCACCCACGCACGATCCAACGAAGTCACCACGGTTGAATCAAGTGAGGCGGGCTGGGCGGTGCTCGGTGGGTGCGATGGCGCATCGAGCAGAGTGCACCGTGTTGGCGACGAGTTGACCGTCTGCTTGTCCTCGGATGGCGGCTGCGCCGTCTTGCAGAGCCCGCCACTGCCCACCCTTCCGCCTGGCCGTCCCCCATGCCCGGCTCCGGCTCCACCGATGCCGTCCCTCTTGCCTACCCCCGATGGTCCTCAACAGCCGACTCCGTTGGCTCCCTCGCCGCATCCGCCGCCGAGGGCGCCGCCGTCCTCGCCGTCACCGTCCGCTCCGCCTGCTCCAGCTCTAACGCCGCCTCAATCACCCACCGTGGCGCCACCGGGCAGCCCAGCACCGCCTTCATCACCCATCACCCGCCCCGAACGCTCGCCGCCGTCATACTCGCCGAGCTTGCCACCGCCGACGTCGCCATCACCCTTGCATCCACACCCGGTAGAGCACACTCCATTGCCGCCAATGGTTCTCGCGCATCCGCCTCCTGCACATCCGCCTCCGCCGATCTCGGTGCCAATTGCGCTGCAGCCACCTCCACCGGTGAACACCCCCATCGGCCCTCCGGAGCAGCCGCCCGTCATGGGGTCTGCGCAAACCATCACGGCAGAGACCCTGGGTCACCGAGTGGTCATGGGTACCATCGGTGCCGCGTGTGCGGCATTCCTCTGCTGGAGCGCAGTTCAGGCGCGCCTGCACGGGAGTGACGACGGCCAGGCCACCCAAGGGGCTACGCGACGATCCCGGTTCCATTTCTCCCAGTGGTGTCACCAGCTGGAGTGGATGTTCACCTTCGACTTCGGCGACACCACGTACACGTTCCCGTTCCCAGTGCACTCGCGTGTTCGGCACGTGTCGCGAGGCCTCGGCACGGTGGTCCGGCTGCTGGAGAACGGGCGGACGGAGGTGCGGTTCGATGGCTCGGCAGAGGTCCATCGGTACCGACCGGTTCCCACTGCGCGCAAGCTGACCGCGGTGAAGTCGGAAGATGGGGAGGAGGCGCCGCCAGTCCCGCTCCTGAGATGGCTCAGCGTCATCCTCGGCACCGAGCCTCTGCGCGCGGGCCAGCTGCGTGCGGTGTGAAGATCGACCGTGGCAGGAGGGGGGCGCAGAAGCGCGATAAGAAGCGGCTCTCCTTTGATGAAGACGCCATGGCCAAGCTCAATCAGGGCTACTTCGGCGCATCGCAAGACGCCTCAGCCGATACCGAAGAGCCGCTGCGGCGCTTCCCGTCACAGCCGCTGACAAAGCTCGCCGCTGGGGACGCCCATGTGGCCATGCTGAGGGTGGTGCGTCGCAGCTACATGCTCCACGCCGTGCAGACGACGACGACGTTTGACGCTCTGGCCCACGTGCTGCGTGAAGTGGCGGAGCTCCGGAAGCTCGAGCACCCGTCGCTTCTGCATGTCTTCGCCGTCGTCTCCGACCAGCCATGCGGCGAGGTCGCGCTGCTCTCTGAGCTCCCCGCCGGTTCTCTCACCACCGTCCTCGCCGCACCAGCGTCCGAGCCGCTCACTTGGGCGAATGGTCTGCTCGCCATCGTCGCAAGACTCGCAGATGTCTTGTTCCGACGCCTCCCACACATCAACAATGACCTGCGCGACGGCTCAGCCGCGTCGGTGGCCGCCGCGCCGGTTTCCGCCGCGGCGAGGTCGCGCAGCCGCTGCGTCACATCCATGCCACCGCTGCTGCGCTCGGGCGGCACGAATAGCACGGTCTCCATGGTCAGACCCGTCGGCAGCGTGCCGTGGTAGCCGACGCCACCGCCATCCGGTCTGGAAGCGGAGAGGTAGGAGTCGAGCGCGTACTCTCCCAGCCTGGCGCGCCACGCCGCAGTGATGAGCACGTTGGACGGGAAGAGACGGCCATGGTGCAACGAGCGCGCGTGCAGGTACGCAAGGCCACCAGCGACGTCGGTGGCGATGGCGAGCAGACCATTCGCCCAAGTGAGCGGCTCGGACGCTGGGGGGTGGGGCGGCGAGGACGGTGGTGAGAGAACCGGCGGACGCATGGGCGTTTGGCTGCCTGCTTTGTCGGCTCGCGTTGCACCAGCGTGTCAACAAGGATGGTTGCAGCGTGGACGCAGGCGGTAGTCCTCAGCGGGGTACGTCCAGGGCTCAACGGCGCCGGCAAACCGAGGAGTTTGACGGCTTCGATGTGGGTGCGGTTGCGACGAAGGAGCGCCCTGAGCGCATCTCCGGCCGGCCGCAGCAGCGTCGCCGTCGCGGCAGCGCGCAGCTTGGCGACTTGCGCTCACCCTTCCGCCGATTCTCTGGCGGCGGGGGCGACGAACCACCCTCATCAGAACCAGCGCAGCCCGCCAGCGCCACGCCAGCAAGACCGCTCGATCGAATGCTCAGACCGCTGCCGCAAGGCGTGCGTGGCTCCGTCAAGGCCTTCTTTGGCTTGGGCGGTGGCCCTCCCGCGGAAGCACCCGCCACCGCGCCTGCGGCGCCCTCTCCACCTCCCTCGCCGCCTCCGTGTTCCTCGGGTCTGCTCTCGGCGCCAGGATCGGCACCAATGTCTGGATTCAAGGCACGCCACCTCCAACACGACGCACAAGATGAGGGGCAGTCGCAGTCGCAGCTGCCCGGGACGGCGACGCGAGCAGCGAGGGCAGGTCGCGGTGCGCTTGGTGCGACGCCTCGGCCGCGTGGCATGCACGGCAGGACACCTCGGCAACGTGGGCTGAGCCCTCTTCACCAACATGGCGCGGAAACGGCCTCTGCGACGTTGTCAGCATCGTCACCGCCACCTCCAAGGGCTGTTCCTTCGTCATCGCCATACGTGCTGATGCTGCGCGTCTGCCAGGGCCGTGTTTCGCCCCTCGACGGCGTCACGACCGCCTGCTGCCCCAAGTCGCTTCTGCAGTTGGCATCGCTGTGCTGCTCGCTGCGCCCCGAGGTGCAACCACCGGTTTCGCACGTTCTGGCCCAGATGCAGGGGCCCGTGCTGCGCGACGTCGACGGCAAGGCGCCGGTGCGCTGCAGTGCAATCAGCGAACTGGCTGGCAGCAGCAGCAGCAGCAGCAGCAGCAGCAGCAGCAGCAGCCATACCGCCTCGTGTGACGGCCGCTCGACGAGCATTGCTGGTGGCGTGGCGAGGCGGCCGACGACGCCGCTAGGGGGGTGGCTGCAGGTGGCACGCGACACGCAGCAGGCACGCGAGAGCGCATCTGGGCGTGAGTCGCGCCGTGAGAGCGCGACCAGCGACGGCGGCTGGGCCGGTCGCCTCTCGCGCGTCTCGTCGTTGTGGGCCCCCGGCGACCGGGAGAGCGTCGCAGACGGCGGCGATGCTTTGCACTGCGGGGCGCGTTGCCTCGCATTCGACCGATCCACGGCAAGCTGGGCGGGGTGCTGCTGCTCGCGGGGATGCTGGTCGGAGCCGCACTGCTGGTCGGGCTGCTGGGCAAACCGTCCGAGCGCGATGGAGAGGGCGACTCGCGCCGAGCGTGGTCGCTGGGGCTGGTGGGCGCTATGACCTGCTCCTTGCTCGTCGGCTGCTGCACCGTCGCCACCGACTCGCCCTCACGCCGGCCGCAGCCACCCGTAGCTGCGCCAACCATGGCCGGGGCCGATGACGCCGGCTCTGACGCCGGCTCCACGGCCGAGGAGGTGGACGATCGCGTCGGCCAGGCGTGCAGCGCCGGGTCCAAGAGAACGGAGGGGCGCAGCGGCAGGACCAATACGGGCGTCACAGCGAGGTCGTTGCCGGCGCCCATGCGCGCCGTTGAAGAAGAGGCAGCGAGCGACGAGCTGCTCTCCGAGATCTCAAGGTTCGTGGAGTCGGTGCCCTTTGGCAGGATCAACTCGGGAGACTCGTGCGCGGACTCCGAGCTGAGGAAGCCAGATACACTAGAAGCTTGTAGATTTTGAAAAAGTGCGTGAATGTGCAATCCGTCTAGGTTTGGCGTGTATAGCCATAGGTTTTCCCGTCTTATCTACAGACCGTTTTTTTTCATACGCGTTTCAGCCTTGCTAACTTACTTACTTCGTGCTTGGGGGTACAACAGGGCACGCAAGCGCGCGGCGTGCGTTGGTGTGTCCAAGCTTTCGGCCGTTTACGCGTCGCACACGCATCGCTATCATGTCGACCGGCGTCAAGAAGAGTGGCGAACGCAAGAGCTTCATCGGCTCGCTGACCGGCTCATCGTCGCGCCCGAGCTCGGCGCGCAAGAAGAGCCTCGCCTCGAGCACGGCCTCGACCGACGAGAGCTCCGCCGCCGCCGCCACCAAGACGGAGGTCTACCGCGAGGAGCGCGCGGCGCCGAGCGACGTCAGTCCGGTCGAGATGCAGATCGGCGAGCTGACTCTGCGCTTCGAGAACGGCGGCTGGACGTACACCGACAAAACGGGTGAGACGAAAACGATCACCGCTCCCGCACCGCCGCCCGCCACCTCGCAAGCAGACCTTAAGGAGATGGAGAGATTAAGGGCGGAGAACCAGGCGGTCCATCGTGAGGTGCGCAGTGGCCAGGCCCAACCACCCGCGGTCTGTCCGCGCTCGTGAGCTCACCCGCCCCGACTGCTCTTGCACATGCCAACGAGCGCAGAACAACCTGCTCAAGTACAAGGTGGAGCTGCTGGTCGACATGGCGACGCTCGCCAACCTGGACTGCGACAAGTTCGAGGACGAGCTCGCGGGGTTTGGCAAGGGCGAGAGCTGAGCGAGCCGCACGACACGAGCGCCTGGAGCTGAGCGAGCGCAGCGTGGAGCTGCGTCTTGCCGGCAGAGCTCAAACTGCCTACGGTACGGTCCATGTCCATGGTTCAGCGTTGTGCGTGAGGCTGTTAGCGTTCATTTAAAGCGTTTTTAAACTGTGCATGCCAAAGTTGCTTGTTTCCGCCAGCGCACTAGCCCGTGGTACTGGCTGTATTGCTTACATGCAAAAGGCAGCCAAGCCCAGGCTATCGCCATGGACCTCTCGAACGCTGCTCAGCCTGGTCGTGGGCGACGGTGCGGCGCCACGCTCGGAGACCATGGAGGCACTCGGCCGCATGCTGCCGCGTGTCGAGGGCGTGGTTGCTGCTGGTGCCGGTGTGCCAGCTGACGCGGCCGTCTTTGCGCCGTCCTCGGCGCTGCTCACCCTCCTCGATGGCGCCTCCGCGGCTGCGAGCCCGGCGGTAGACGCCCGGCGCGCGTTCATCCGTGCCGCCGGTGCTGCAGCTGCGGCCGCTTCCACTGCTCCCAACGACGGCGAGGAGCAGTGCGCCGTCCCGGCGGCGCTGCGCGCTTGCTACGCCAAATGGATCGACGCGGTGATCGCGGCACGTGGCGGCGTGTACGCACTGGCGCGCGGCGACCAGCACGGGCTGCACGCGCACGCTCTCGCGCACGCGCTCGGCCTGCCGCCGGCACAGTCGCTCGACGGCTTCTGGAGCCTCGCGCACGGCGCCGCCGACGCGCTGGCGTGCCTCGCCGAGGCGCGGCTGCTGCTGCCCGGGGCGCCGCCACCGGGCGTGCCTGCGGTCGAAGCGCTCGTGGTGTGGCTCGAGCTGGCGCTGGTCGCGTTTGACAGGCGGCGCGCGCTGCAGGCGGCCGCTCTCAAGGGCGACACCGCCGCGCTCACGACGCTGCTCGACGAGCAATCGCCACGGCCGCCGCCGCCGCCGCCATCCTCGGGAGGTGGCGGCCAGCAGCAGGCGGCGGCGGCGGCGGCGGCGGCGGCGGCGGCGGCGGCGGCGGCGGCGGCGGCGGCGGCGGCGGCGGCGGCGGCGGCGGCGGCGGCGGCGGCGGCGGCGGCGGCGGCGGCGGCGGCGGCGGCGGCGGCGGCGGCGCTGTCCGACGAGGCGCGGCACGGCGGCGTCGACGCGCAGTGCCCGGGGTGGCCGCCCGACGGCGAGACCGCCCTGCACGGCGCGGCCCGGTGCGGCCACACGGCGGCGGTGGCGCTGCTGCTCGCGCGCGGCGCCTCCGTCGGCGCGCGGAGCTGCGACGGGCGGCGCGCGCTCCACTTTGCGGCGGAGGCCAAGGACCCGGGCGTCGGGGCGCAGGTGATGTGCCAGCTGCTCGACGCGTCGGCGTCGTCGTCGTCGTCGGCGTCGGCGGCGGCGTCATCGGCGTCGTCGTCGTCGTCCTCGTCGGCGCCGTCGGCATCGGCGATGGCGGCGGTGGCTGCGAGCGCAATCGACGCGCGCGACGGCAGGCAGCGCACGCCGCTGCACGCCGCCGCCATGTTCGGCCGCCTCGGAGCGGCGCTGCTGCTGGTGATGCGCGGCGCCGACGTCGCCGCCACCGACCGCGACGGCTGCACGCCGATGGACGTGGCCAGCTCGGTCAGCCAGGACTTCTGCTGCGTCGTGCCCGGCGGCGAGTGGGCCGAGGTCATCGCCTTCCTCGGCCGCCGCCACCACGCCAAGGACGCGGGCGCGGACGCGGCGGCGACGACGGCGGCGGCGGCGAAGGCGACCATCACGGCGCGACGCGCGGCGGCGGGGCGCGGCTGGCAGCTGCACGTCGCCAGCGCGCTGCAGGCGGCGGCGGCGAAGGGCGACGCGGCGCAGCTCGAGCGGATGCTGCGCTGCTTTGGCGCGAAGTTCGGCGCGTCGCCGTCCCTGCCGCCCGTGCCCATGTCCGCCGACGCCGACGCCGGCGTCGACGCTGACGCGGCCACGGCCGCGGCCACGGCCACGGCCACGGCCACGGCCACGGCCGCGCCGACGACGCTGACGACGCAGGCGCGCGATCACGACGGCACGACGGCGCTGCACGCGGCGGCGCAGGCGGGGCACGTCGCCGCGGCGGAGGCTCTGCTCCGATTCGGCGCCGACGCCGACGCGCCCAACAACTACGCGGACACGCCGCTGCACGTGGCGGCGGCCGAGGGCCACCGCGCGCTCGTCGAGCTGCTCGCGCGCGGCGCCGGCGCCGACGCGCGCGCCAAGAACAAGTTTGGGCTGACGCCGCTCGACGCGGCGACCAAGGGCGGCGAGCGCGAGTGGGAGCGGGTCGCCGCGCTGCTCGACGAGATGGTCGTGAGCGACGGCGCTCCGACGGCGTGAGGTAGGTACTTCAGGAGGGCCGCGCGTTCTCTTCCTGTCTCAAATTTTATTAGGACTGTGCAAATTCAGAAGAGCAAGAACATCAGGTTCATTATCGGATCAACCCAAGTTTGCAGGATACGATACTTTAGATACTTTAGATCATTGCTTTGCCTAAGCTGCCGGTCAGGAGAGCCCACGTGGGGAGACACTGATCCCGAGCCAGCCGGACTCGCGGGGCCTCGCGAGCGGTGCAAGGCGGCCCCGCGCCGGGAGGTCGGTCTCAGATTGGGGGTTGGGGCTAGGTTGGGGTTGGGTCTAGGTTGGGGTTGGGTCTAGGTTGGGGTTGGGTCTAGGTTGGGGTCGTGTCCAGGATGGGGTGCCGCTCGTAGTCGTCGAGCTGCACGGCGCCGTCAGGCCGCTCCGCGCCGTAGCGCAGCTCGAACCCTCAGGCGCCAGCCCGCCGCCTCGCCTCCGCCTTCGACGCACCTCGCCTCTGATTCGTATTCGGCCTCCTCGCCCGTCGGTTCTTCCTCTCGCTCGCCTCGTCGGTCGCGGTTGCGCTGGTTGAGCAACACCTGATCGTGCAACCAAACGACAAATTAGGCAGCTTCGCAAACCGAGAAAAGCGGGCCCGCAACAGATTAGCCATCGCGCGAGGCGGGCGGCCCTGAGCCTTCGGCCGCACGGCCGGGTGTGTGAAGGTCGAGCACGTGGCAGACGCGCGTGATGCCGTTTGCGGCCCAGCGAAGCACCTCGGCTTCTTCGTCGTCGGTGGCGCGCTTGGCCATCGGCGTCATTTTCTGTCGACCTGTCTTCGGTGTGCGTATGTATCACGTGCTATCATCAACGACAGACACAGTACGGTGCTCTAAAGGCTCCAGACGCCGTCAGCTGATGCAGAATGGCATAGCCGTATATTTATACAAGGATTTTGAGGGGATCTTTTTCGACTAGTGAACCCACACGCAAACCATCTCCTGACGGCACGGGTCAAGGTCCGCTGCACATGAACGAGCCTGCGCGGCTTGCCAACCGAGCACGGCACGCGCACGCTGCACGACGGCTGCGCGTGGCCGCGCCGTCCCACGGTGTCAGCCTCCCGCCTCGCCCGAGCGCCGAGCGCGCCCTGCCCCGCCCACCGCCGTCTCGGCCCGCAACCGCGCCGATCACCCGACCCGCGGGCGGGCGCTCGAGGCGGTGCCACGTCGGCCGCCGCAGCCGCTGCTGGCCACCGCCGCCACCGCCGTGAGCCGCCGCCGTCGTCGGGACGTCTCAGCAAGCACGCGCCGACCTGCGCGACGATGGGCTTCCACGGCAGCGTGAGCTCAGCGCTATCGGCACGGTGTGACCGTGGAGAGACGAGCCTCCGGCGCCTCCGGAGCACAGGCTGAGTCGCGCGGGTAGCTGGGGCGAACGCCTGCGAGCTCGCTCGCTGGCCTGGGCGCAGGATTCGACGAGCAGGCTCGCCTGGAGATGCTGAGCGCCTCGAGATCACCGGCAGAAGAGCCGTCGTCCTCCGTTCGGCGCGCGCGAGCATGGTGGCGGCCTAGACAGATCGACGGGTCGTCGGCGAACTCAAGCGCAAGACCAGCCTCGGCGCACGCCGACCACATCTTGCCGTCGAACGTCGGTCGTCTCTGTGGCGGCAGCGGTGCCGAGCGCACAGGGAGGCGACCATCGCGTCGAGGGCGAGCGAGCGTGGAGCTGTGGCGGGCTCTCGGGCAGACCGTCAGACGGTCTGCTGCGCGCCGGGCTCGACACGGCCTCCTTGAACCGCCACGGCCCCGGTCTTGGGAGCTACTGGCAGCCAAGAGGCGATCTCAGAGTTCGCTCAACGGCAGCGAGCGCTGGACAGGCCGTGACAGCTGCAGTCTGGCGCGAGGCGCGAATTCACAGGCACGCTCGCAGGAGAGGTGATGTCGTCCGGCGTGACTCCGGCTCGCAAATGCAGCCGCGGCGATGCTCGCTGCGGGGCCCGTCTCGGCGCCGACCTCCCGGAGGACGGCGCGACGACGGTGCTATCAATCACTCACGGCGGTCGACAAGTCCACCGCCGACCAATGGACCAGTGCATGCTCGACGACCGCAGTGGGCACGCCGACGTGTATCCCAACAGCTCCCCTCGCTGACCGGCGCCCAGGTATGACGCCTGCGACCCCTTGGCACACCTGCTAACTCAACTCCGGCATGCGTACGCATCGCACGGCCGGCCCTCTACTGCCACCCCTCACACGGGACGCCATCCCCTCGGTGCAGGAGCAGCTGCTCGATCGAATTCGACGCGCCGACCTCGCCCGTTCGCTCGCCGAGCACCGCGAGCCCACGCTCCAGGCAGTCGAGGCCGCGCCGGGCTCGCACGATGCTCTCCGTGGGTCCCGAGAGGTCGGTAGCTCTTCGGTGGCCATACGCCACTCACGTGCTGAATGTGCCCTCCGCGCAGGAGTTATGGCCACGCAAAGTAGGGCAAAAGTGTCCGCTGCGAGGGACGAAGCCTCGCTCGCGAGTGCAATTCTTCAAATAATGGCGTCGCGAGAGGTCGCGAGAGGCACGCCGTCGCGCGTGCGCAGCTGCCTGCAGAGGCCGTGCGGCGCGCTCTCCGAC
>Ga0209713_10000490_pt1 | contig 22331 bp, 3 predicted proteins | sample ArcOceMetagenome_3_FD_187444 | JGI IMG/M metagenome (GOLD analysis project Ga0209713, IMG submission 187444) | Marine eukaryotic phytoplankton communities from Arctic Ocean - Arctic Ocean- Svalbard ARC20M Metagenome (SPAdes) (version 2) | ecosystem: Environmental > Aquatic > Marine > Oceanic... | reverse complement strand
GAACGAGTTGGACAATGGACTCACTCCTTTGTCTCCTCTCTCGAACGTCTGGGTGTCTCCCGGAAGCCGGACATCGAAAGGACCCGAAAGGCGGTGGCCAAACGTACCTTCGACTCGGAAGCACACGACCTGATGCTCCGCAGTTACTTCGCAGTGAAATTCAGCCCATCTGGCCAAGTCGACTTCTCCAAGATACGCACAAACTCTGTCGCCCTTCAGCACCGTATCCGCCCAAGATCGAAGACGACGAGATGACCCTAATTTGTACTGTCTACTTCACGTATCCATATTTCCCTATCTATATGCTGCCATACTCTTTGTTCCCTATCCACACGATCCTTGTTCTCTAAAGAGAGAGATAGTTGTTTATTGGTACTCATTCAGTAACCATCGCACTGTGTGCATTCACTACGGCTTCAGCCTTGTGGGGAATAATCTAAACAACACCCTTCGCACACCTTGATCCTTTTCGGATCCACTCTTTGCAGTCTTTGCCGAGCATCAGCCCCAACTGCCGCACACTCACCTCCCTCCCTAGGTCCTTATTGCCTAGGTTGGGGGAGCTCGCCTTCTTCAGAGTCTCTCGCCCTGTTTCTCCGGTTTCGCTCCTTAGCCCCATCTCGTTCCTGGCGACCAGCCTTGTCCTTCCCATGTCTTGCTCTACTCCTCGTCGCCCCCTCCCCCCCTGTTGCCCTTTTCCTCGGTGTTGTACCGGGCGATTGGAGTCACCAGTTCTATGTACACTTTCTATGTCTGCTTTCTAGATTCCCTACCTATTATCAACGAACTCTATATATAAAAGAAAAGAAACCCCCCCTTGTGGAGATAAATTACATCTGCCTCCTCCTCTCTTCCTTGTGCTTACTAGGCTTCGCTCCATCTCCTTTGCCGTTCCGTTCGGCCTGGTAAGACTTCCTCGTGCCCTTGAGGCCCCTTCCCTGCTTTGTCTGAAGGTGTAGTGCTCCCTTCTTGCACCTGGCTTTCTGCTCCCTTTGTTCATGCGCAGTGCTTTCTGAGTGCTTACCCCTTCGTGTTTCTTACGCCCTCCAGCGCTTCTCAGTCCTGGCCGGCCTCCGTCCTGCCGTACCATACTGGATTACGCATGCACGTCATGGCCGAGGTGCCCCTGTCCTCTCGGCTTCTTCGTGCGTCCCTTGTCTTCTCCTCAGCTCATTCCTTGGTCATTCTTTTGTGCAAAACTATGACCTGAGCCTGATAAGACTTCCTCGTGCCCTTGAGGTCCCTTCCCTGCTCCATCTGAAGGTGTGGTGCCTTCTACTCGCGCCTGTCTTTCTTCTCCCTTTAGTCATGCGCAGTATTTTCTGAGTACCTGCCCCTTCGCGTTCTCAACACCCTCCAGCGCTCTTCAGTGCTGGCCGGCCTCCGTTCCGCCATGCCGCTCTGGTTTACGCATACACGTCGTGGCCGAGGTGTTCCTGCTCTCTCGGCTTCATCGTGCGTCCCTTGTCTCCTTCTCTGCCTGTTCCTTGGCCGTACTTCTGTGCAAAATATGACCTGAGAACTTTGTCTTGCTCCTCCAGGAGTCTTCTAGTCATCTTCTTCCTTATTGCTCCCCACTTGCCCTCTGGGACTTCAAGCAACTTCATATTGTCATTGTAGGTGCTCTCTTCCACCGACCCACATGTGCCTCCCACAAACACTAGCTGTTGCACCTGCCATCCTTTCCTTTCCCCAATTGCTTGGAGGCCTACCAAGAGGCTCCGGTACTGTTCCTCCGCTCTGTCCGTTGCTCGCTCCTGGTAAGTGTGTCTGCAGTCCTGTGTCCTCTTGAATTCGATGGGAAAGCACTTCTTCCCGCTCTTATCCATTGCTATTCCATCCAGTCTTCGTCTCCAAAATCTTTCTTTAAAGTCTTGCTCTGAGCCGGGAGATGACTCATTTCGATCCTTGAACGGGATCGCCATCTCAGCCAGCTTTGACTCCTCCCATAATTCCTCTTTGGTACAAAAAATGCTGCATTCATCTTGGTCCCACATTTTATCAATTGTCTGTTCCGCCTCAATTGATATCATGACTAGCTTACTCTTTTTCCCTTTATGTGTCTGGATGTCTCGTAACAGGTCCTTGATGCACCTGTTGTGAGCCGCCGTGACGACCTCACTTTGTCCCAAACACCCAGCACTTTGGATGTGTCCAATACTCTCCGGCGGTAGGGCTTGAGTGCTCATCCCTCGTCTTTCTAGTGCTGTTTTACACAAAGCACACCCTGCGCTCTCCCGCCGTCCAATCTTGTGTAGCCAGTTTCCGCACGGGAAGGTGCCGGTCACAACTTGAATAAGCCTTCTCCTTCTCTTCCACGGTACTGCTTTGTTTCTCAACCAGCGCCCCATCTCTTCTCGTCCAACTCTGTCCCGAACTAGAAAATCCGTGCACCAGGTGTTCGTGGCCGATTTCCCCATGTTTCGCGCTTCCAAGTCCTCAAAACACTCTTTGCCCCATTCCTGCTCGTCCTTGAACTTGCCTGCTCTTGCTGCCGTTCGTCCCGCGTGTGTGGCCTGCAACCACCTCTGGTTCTGGTGAAACCACACCCTGGCTGCCCAGTTCTTCTCTGCTGTCCCATACACCTGCTGCAGCTTGGCCTTCCCTGCCTGTTTCCTGAACGCGTTCCTAACACTATTCGTCCACACCGACCATTGTTGGACATTATCTCGCTCTATTGCAAACGTCATTCGGTCAGTGCGTTGGTTCCACTCCTTCTCTTCGTCAGGTTTTTCCCTTCCTCTTTCCGCCAGGGTATCCGCCCTTTCATTCAGGGCCTCTCCCCTATGTGACTTCACCTTGAAAAAGAAGGTGGCTCTTCCCGCATTGATCCTGGCTCGCAATAACTCCAGAATCTCCTTGAGGATATCCGCATCTGGTGCTACGGCCATGGTAGCCCGTCCTCCCTGGCCCACCCATTTTCGGATCACCTTTAGCACTGACTCGTTGTCGCACAGGATAAGGACGTCCTCATGAAGTTCCGCTTGTCTTAAAGCTAGTACTACTCCCCCTAACTCCGGCCTGTTCGAGCTGGACCCTTCCTCTTCTCGGCCGACTCTCGCCATCTTCTCAGCATCCGGTGTCCCCAGCCTGCAGCATCCAGCTCCCATGTGTCCTTTATGATTGGACCCATCTATTCCGAATACTGCTCCCTGGAATTCGTACCCTCCAATTCTGCCCACCTCGGATCCAATCCAATATGCCCTCTCCAAGCCACTCAACCTCACTTCGCACTCGTCTTTTTCCTCTCCACATTCCCACGCCAATTGCAGTTTCTGAAGAACCTCCTGCTTGGCTTCTGCATGCTCTGTGTGCACCCATGCTGTCATACCTGCTGAGTTTACACTCGTCTCAATTGCTCCGCGCTTCCACCATCCTCTCTGCCTACACGCCCTGCCTCTCGTCTTCTCCTGGTCTTGGTGCTCCTCCTCCATCTCGTCCTCCGACATGTTGTCTTCACAAGGAGATTGCCTGTTCTCATCGCGCTTTTGTGCTCTGCCCTCAAAAAGAGCCTTCCCCTTTGTCTTGAAACCGCGTACCTCATCCTTCTTCCGACCAGGCCTTGTACGACTCCACACAATCCAGTCTCTTCTTTCGCTCATGACTCGTTCACATTCTTTTCTTCCATCCTCATCCAGAGATTCCCACAAGAAAACAGTCGGGCCGTCACTGCTGCCCCAAAAGACTTCCTTTCCCCTCCCTGCATTCGCGAAAAAAGGGGGTGCCGTTACTGCTGATTCTCCTTGTAATCTGGTCGCCCCATGTACTTCTTGCAAGGCTCGGAGCATGCGCCACGTCGGTGACCTGTATCCTTCCGCCTCTACCTGGTTCTGGTAGTTCACCTCCTGATAGATGAGGGCTCTAAGCTCCTTTTCCCGCCGTAGAGTGCACTTACTGAGATGATGCCATATGCTTCCAGCAATTGTCCATATCTCCCCTGGTTCCATGCATGAAGTGAGCCCTTGGTACGTGAACACCTCCGCCGCTCTGGATTCTTTCCAGACAATTGACGTTTCCGTCACTGCGACGTATCCCTGTCCACCTGCCCCTCTTGGCAACTTTTCATCTAAGAAAAGATCCCGACCTACTTGTGCCTTCAATCCCGCGTCAGGCAGTACCTGAGGGTCATCCGCGAGCTGAGAGCGGAATGGGGGTTCCCAGCATCGCTGATGTCGAATGATTGACGCTGTGATTTGGTTTCGTATGTCGTGGCTGTCCTCAGGCATCGATTCCATCCACTGCGCTCCTCTTCCCTCTGTGGTTCTCTCATCATTCCATGCCCCCCAGATCTGGTCGAGCTCCCACGCCGCTGCCAGGGTTTCCTTTCTCTCCCTGTCAGTTGTGTGAAAGGCCTCGTCGGAAAGTCCGCGAATGTACGAGGAGATCGCTGGAGCCAGCTTTCTTGCAGTCGGTTTGCCTTCCATGTTGTCTTGCGCATTGACTATCTCATTCCGTTCCTGGACAAGCGACCATCCCATTTGGCCGGTGGTTAGCCACATCTGTCCATAGCCAGGCTGGTCACGAAGCAAGCCGCGGATCTCCGGCACAGTGTAGGCGATCTCTCCCCCGTTACTGTCGTTCCCGCGTCCGACATACTGAGGGTTGGCCGGAACCAGGATGATGCACACTTGTGCCTCGTGGTCTGGCCACTCGTCTTCTTGGATTTCCGTTTCCGATTCCGACTCGCTGCGGTCAGCCAAGCTTACGCGTGTGCTCGTAGCAGCCCGTCTTGGCCTTTTTGGTCTGGTGCTAGAGACTTCCCTAGTCCCAGTTGCGTTTCCTCGCCCTCCCTGCCTTCCCACCGCCACTCGGTTTCGGCTAATCTTGTTTTCAGTCGGTGCCCGCTTGAGTCCGCCCTCACGGGCTCGCTTCTCTCCTCGACCGCTCGTGCACAAGACGCATGTCGCCGGGCTTTTCTTTACCCACTCCCGACGGCTGAAGTCATGGTGCGCTGCGCGTCGGTGGCACTGAAAGCACTTACGACACCGTTCTTTTCCTTTGACACTATACCACCACCCTTCTGCATCATCGTCCGGCGTGTATCCTGGGAAGTGCCCCTTTGGAATGAAGAAAATGTCAGTGCCTGCCGCCCACTCCAGTGCTGCAGCCAGGCCTATGTCGTTCCGTTCTAGTAGCTGCTTCTTCCTGGCCAGAGCTAGACCACTCTGCCATCCTCGAATCTGCGCAAGAAACTGCAATCCTGCTCCAGGGTCCTCCGTACTCTGTTGATCTGCCGGTGTCGCTCGTACGTCAGACACACTTTCCACAAAACGCTCTCCCAAGACATGCATGTTGACCGTGCCTGTTCCTTTCATCATTTTTCTCAGTTTGCGTCCTCCTTGGCTTTTGGTGTCTTCAACCTGTTGCTCCGCTTCCTCCAAGCTGTCTCCTGAAGCTACTGGTGCCTCGCAAATCTCACATGTTCTGCGTTGCGCTGTACATCTTTTACACCACTGCACCTCACATTCTCTGCATTCCGCCGTGAGCCTGGTTTGACACTTTGAGCATGCGCTCTCTCTCGCTCGGATGAATTTCACTATTTCAGCGGTAGTTGCCAACATCGAGCCGCCTTTGACCTGGCTCACCAAATCCTGCCATTGTGCTCCCCACCCAGGTGGCAGCATTGCGCCTATTGCCTCCATGAGTCGGTGCGCCACCTCTGCCTCGATTTCCTTACTCTTGATGAGTCGAAGTAGACACCGTATGGTCATCTCCGGGTGTAGGCCTGGGTTGATGGCGTCTGCAGCTTCAGCGATGCTTGGCTGATGGCCTGGGCCGTCCAGCTCCTGCCCTTGTTGATGGCTGATTGCTCGCCAAAGAATTTCCGCGCCTTGACGTGTCTCAATCACTCTACTAGTGGTTGCTCGTCCGGGAGGTCTAGCCTCTTGCCCCTCAGCCCATTTCCTTGCTGGATGGTCTTTTCGGACCCTATTGCCAGTGGCTGTTAGAAACCACGCGACACTTCGTTTTCTGTTCTCCGAGGCGCTACCAATCTGGGCTGCTCGCCAATCCACCATGTCCAACCATCGTTGTACCGTGCCTCTTGTCTTCTCATTAACTCCTGTCACGTCACGTGTCAGTAGTATTCTTACTGTCTGAGTGCCCTCCTCCTTATTAACTCGGGTCAATAGCGGAATCTTGCGCACTTTGCCATCCCCTGAGCATGCACTTTGCGCCATCGTCTCCACCGTCGTGCATCCTGCGGCCATCAGCTTCGGGACTATTCGCCAAAAGGCTGCCTCCCCCTCCCAGACCAACTTCCACTGCTCTTTGTCCATGTGCCAAACACCTGCTTCCCATGACAGTTGGTTGCCCCCCATGGCTTCCACTCTTTGACGGAGCTTTCTCAACTCTCTCGTGGCCTTTGCCCAGCTTGTCCCCATCGAGGTCTCCTCGTCAAGTCGTGCTGGTTCCCACGCGAAAGGCATCTTGAGGAGTTGCATGCATTTCGCTGCCCTAGTCCACTTCGTCTGGAGGGTCTGGTTCCATTCCCACAAGCCCATTTCTTGTTGCAGATCATCAAGCGACGAGCATGCCCACTGATCAAGTGCTTGGTCGAGGTCATGCTGTGCAATCTGTTTAGCAACGTCGTCATGTTTGATGCATCGCTGGAGGTGACGACACAACTCCTGCGCCATTATGCCCAGTGGACGGGGGTACTCCAGGCCTTCTGGCAGCGTGAAAATGTCCGACGCTGTAGACAGCGGTAACAGCCACGCTCTCTTGTATGCTTGTACCCAGATGGACTCCAGTCGCCTTAATTCCCCCTCTGTCCATGGTACTAGTGCCGCAGTGTATCGGAATGCACCCACCCCTACACTGCCAAACAGCTCGACTGCTTGCTCAGGAGTGAGCGGGTGATGTTCAAGCATATCCCTGGCTTCTTTCGTTTTTTGAAAGATCCTCCTCTTTGTCTCCGTCATGTCTCCATCTGCCGTGCCCCACAGTCCTAGGTATCTGCACGCCGTGGACGGCGACAATGTTTTGATCTCTCGCCCTTGATAAGTCAGCCCTAGGTCACCCTGACTCTGCTTGCGATCTCGCCCGACAATCATTACGCAGGTTTTCTTGTGATTAACCTTAAGTCCGCTCCACTCTTCAAACTCTTGAATTTTGTTCAGAAGCGCCTGTGCTCCCCCCCTAGACTGGGCGAACAGAGACAGATCATCGACAAAGCCGATGGAGTTGAATTGGCCAACCACTTCGTTGTCGTTTCTGCCCACTGGCGAGTGTCGTCCGACCTTCTTTCCCCGGCCCACCAAGCCATGAGAGATGTGCAGTTCCTGTCCTGTTGCCGTTAGTAGGCCCAGGAGTGCGTTCATGAAGATGAGGAAGAGCAGAGGTGACAGAGCGCTGCCTTGCGCAACTCCTGTGTCGAAAGTGATCGTGGCACCTTTGTCGTCATTTGGAGCTATTCTCACCGTAGAGTTGGCATACAACCCGACCAATAAGTCCACGTCTGGTATGCCGTAAGCTCTCATGACCTCCCACAGTGCTGCTTGACTCATGGCATTGAAAGCGTTGGTGAAGTCGACGTCGACCCGATACACTTTCCTTCCTTGGGTTAGAGCTTCCCGCGTAACCCACTCCAACTTTGCTAGGTTGATATCCGTGCTTCGGCCGTGCCGCCCCCCTGCTTGCCCCGGCTCCAGAATCCCTGCGCGCTCCACAATCTCTCGGAGCCGTGAATTCAAGACATGCATTATCAGTTGATTGGTGCAGTTCAGGAGGACTACCGGTCGCCAATCCCGGGGGCTGTCATCAGTGTCTCCCCCCTTATGAAGAAGACTAATCGTACCGTTCATTTCCTCGATGGTCATGAGACGTGCCCGATCGTACGCTAAGATCTCATTGGCCCACATACGCAGAATATCTAGTTCTTCCCTTGACATGGTCTTAAGGCACTCGTTCGGAATGCCATCTGGGCCTGGAGACTTATTGTTCTTGAGATAGTTGTCCACAAATTTCTGGAACTCATCTTCGCTGATGCGGCCTCGGAGTCTTGCTCCTGGGTCGACTTTGCTCGCCCGTTTGAAGATGCCTTTAGCTCGCATGAATTCAATGCTTGACACTTCTTCTCTCCCTTCTCGGAGACCCACGTGTTTCCAGCAACCAGAACAAAACCCGCCCAGGATTCTCCGTCCACTCGTTGCACGCTCTTCCCCTGCTTGATCCTGCCTGCAGGAGTTGGTGCATGGGCTTCTGGGCTCTTCAAATCCGTCCATGACTACATGCGGTTGCCTTCTTTCGCATCCCGTTGTGCCACACCACGCGTGTGGTGCGAGCCCCTGAGTTTGAAAATACAGCTCCCACGCTATTGTCATGTTTGTTTCCTTCCACGGACCTTGCTCAAAAAGGATTTGTCTGTTGATTAACTTCACTGTGTCCCAGCCTTGGCTTGTTCGGAGAGCATTACTGACATCGGTCAGCTCCCCGACTGTTACCGTTAGCATTACTGACTTAGTCCCTGCTTGCATTTCCGGGTCTTGAGATCCACCGATGGGGAAGGATGCTGGGCCGAATTCGGTGCTCTGAGCAGGGTCTTGAGTTCGCCACCCTCCGCTGGCTTCCTTCTCGTGATCTCTCAGAGTTCCCTTGTGGCAGGCCTTCTGCCATATGCTGACCTCATCAACCAGTGCTGTGTCGCCCGATTCCTCATGTGTGATAACCAGTTCGTCTTGTTCCCACTTTAGACTGAAAGGGGAGACTTCCTGTGTTGCAGCCCCGAGGTGGTGCAGCCACACGTTCATAAGCTCCCTCGCCCGCGGCCCTTTCGAACACCATCTGACCTCATCTTTGCCTCGAAGGCCTCCTCTGCCTATGGCCATCGCACCGCCATCCTGTGATATTCTGGCCGCCACAGCTTCTATGGCTTCAGCTGTCAAATTTTTTAAGTTGGCTCCTGTCGTGGCTCTTATACGACGTTGCCGGACAAGTTTACAGAGTTCCTCAGCAAACGCTTCCCTGTCGTGTCCTGCCATACACTTGCTCCAGGACTTGCACGCATCAGCTATCCGCATTTCGGCTTGGTCCATTCGAGCTCCGCGGACTGGGACCACTGCTACACACACATCCCCCATCTCAGTGAGCACTTTCGCACTTGGGCACGCTCTGCGGATTTCTTTAGCTCTCCGCTGCCACAGTCCCAACTCTTCCGGTCCGCAGTGCGCTATCCACTGGAAGCCCACCGGGACCGCCCATCTCAACAGCTCCGGTTGACGGGAGTTCAAGCGCTTCCCTGCAAACTTGCTCGGACCTTTGTGCTCCTGCTCGAACGCCCGTCGTGCGCGAAAGTCCATGTCCCGTCGACTCTCTTGTACCTGAGCTTGCGTAAGAGCTTGTAGAGCCACCTTGTTCACTCGGATCCGTTCTTCCAACAGACAGGTCCAGTGCTCCGATTGCGTTACTGCTAATTTCTCCTGTAGCCCCAGTGGTCTGTCAGTGGATAGCTCAGTGTCTCTCAGACACAGCTCTTGTGCCCAGGTGACTCGTTCTGCCTGTGGTCCATCTTTGAGGGCCGCCTCCGCTCTTGCAATGTCCCGTAAGAGATGGATTTGCTTACGATTACGATGTTCCCCCCTGCGCTGTTGGTGCTTACGCGCCTTGACCGTGGGTGCATGGAGACTTCCTGCGAGTTGATTTCGTTCCCGCAAGGTTTGAGCGACCGCTGTTCCTGCGTCTATGCTCCCTTCTTGAAGAGCCACTCTCCTCGCTTGGACTTTCTCCTGCAAGGTCTTGCCGAGTGTCGGGGTGATGCGCTTCCAATCATCGAGGTCAATTCGTCGGCTTCTTGCTTTGGGGCCTTTCTGTTTGCCTCTTTCAAAAATCAGTACATCGGCAGCGAACAACGCACACACTCTCGCATGATCATGTTTTTGATCCCCAAGCCAGTCCGCTCTGCCATACACCACTGGTCGGAAAAACTCCTCCCCCACCTGGACCACACACTGCGCGCTGATGTGCCGTAAATCAAGACGTGCCCAGTCCTCCACTGATACTACTGTGCTCTGCGCTAGTAGTCGCTGGAGCTGTTCGTGCTCTAACCGCTTCGAACCTTCTGGGGCCTTCTTTCCCACTGCCTGCCACTCCAGGCCGATGGTCCTCGCGCTGTCATCTGTGGTCATGTTCCAACACACGAAGTGATCCAGTCGCGCTCCCTTCGTCGTGTCCCCTCCTTTCCAGGAGAGGGTGTCCGGTGATACCCTACGGCCTCCCGTCTCCCGCACGAAGTCGGCAAAAAGCTCATCAACTCGGGACATGTGGTGTTCGTTTGACCTAGCATATCCCACCCTGTCGCCACCTGCATTGGCATTTATGTCTCCCCCAAGTAGAATCATTTGATTTCTGGATCCCTCGATGGCTTTCCGGAGAATGCCAAGAACCCGTTCCTGCAGGTCGAGGTCACCTGACGTTGCCTGATGCACGTTGATAGTGCGGAGCTTCTTGCCCCCATGTGTGACTGCGTCGACCCAGAGTACCCGCCCCCTGGTCATGTGCCGTAGCCCTCTGGTTTTCCCTTCCGTGTCCCATTCCAACCGCTGAACCGTTTTGAAGACGCTGGCATGAAAGAAGGATGCTACAGCTAGCCGTTTACCCGAGTGCCATGGACTCGTCCACTTTCCGCTCGCAGCGTCCTCACAGTCATTCGTCACCGCTTGTCTTCCCACTTCCATGATACAGTGGTAATCAGGGTGAAGATCGTTCAGTTCCCGTTTGACTCTTCTTTGTGCTCCCGCCGGAAAACTCAACTCTTGTACCATGACCACCGCTTGCCCCCCTTTCAACACTGCCCGTAGCTGTTCCTTTGAAGCTTCGTATCCCAGGGGCCCAAGATTCCAGGTGCTGACATTTGATTGCATCTGCGGTCTTGTCATCTGCACCTCCCAATCTAGCCAGCCTCGCCATGCCCAGATTCTGTCCCTGATACCTGGACGGCTTCCAGTTGCACCACTGTGCGTAGTTTCTGACCACACTCGTAGCCCTTCATTCGCAAGCCCTACGTGACCCTTTTCCCTTAGTTCTTGCATGTACTGTTCGAAGGTGTCTTCTCGGAGTGCTTTTTCCAATTGCACTTTGGCCATGATCCTCGCCCTCTCTCGTAATGCTGCGTGCAACAAAACCCAATCTCCGGTGACAGCTCGTGCCGCTGCACTGTCGCCCTGGATGCAGTGCCACTTTCCCAGCATTTCCCGTGGTGCTATTGACGGCATGTGCTCGAGATCATTCGTCCCCCAAGCGAGGCTTCTCCCCCAGTCACGGTCCCACCCCTGGAGCGCCCGTGTCCATGTTTGCTCTCTCGTGACTCCCTGTCTCATGTCACCAATTGTTCCCGTTGGAGGCACCGGCAACTGTATAGGCTCTCCTGCCTGTACCGTATCCGTCCCCATCTGCCTCTCGGGCGCCCCTTTGGCTAGTGCGATCTTTCTCCTGCTCCACGGCGTTGTCCGTAGTCTGGCTAGGAGTGCATCTTTTGCGTCTTTCCTGCCTCTTGCTAACGCGAGGATGCGTCTCACCGTGCCTTCTTTCGGATCACGTATCCGCCATGTTCTTTCCCCTGCCTTCTGTGTTCCCATTCTAAGCTGTCTGCGCGTCTGTCCCCCCCAAGAGTGGGCTGCTGTCATCGACACCACACCGCACGCTGTATTTCCTAGTCGTCCTGAAACCGGACACCATTTGAATTTGCGTGTGGTCAGGTTTTGCACGTCGTTGCCCACGTAGAAACCCAAGATGGTACCCACCAAAATGTCGTTGTCCAGAAGGTCCGCATCCCGCTTCTGAATCGTGATTAATCCCTCCCTGTGCCCTTGACCATTAGTGAAAGCAGCATAGCACACTTCAGGAGCTTCGAACTTCCTGTCGCTGAGGCCACTCACCTCTTGGATGTTATTCACTAGTTCGAGCAGGCTGTTGCGAATTTGCGTTCGATCCGGCTGCTCCTGTCCTTCAGTCCTGCACTGTCGAATTTGCAGAAATCGGATGCACACTGCACTGGTGGCTTCCCATTCACTCCCGGGCACCGTCGGTTCCCACGTTGCACCTATCTGTCCGAGTCGCACCCAATCCGGCGCTGTTCTCATAACTGCTTCGCCATCCCTCGAGGGGCCGGGATCGGGCAGGGCCGGAGATCCTTCAAGCGGAAGGCCCAGCTGAAGCTCCACCCGCTGCGGACATCTGGTTGCTCCCCGTGGCAGGTGTTGATCCCCTGTTTTGTCTCTCGTTTCAAAAGAATTCCGTCCTCCAATCGCGTGCGCATTCCCAAGGTGGAGCGTGTTCCGATGCTCAGTGGCAATGCGTTCCCCTTTGAGACGGACCTGGCCCTGCGAGGCTCCCCTGCCCTCCCAGGCCGCTCGGAAGCTGCGCGGAGGTCCTGGTGACCACACCTGCAGTTCGTCTATTTTCCACGTTGGTAGGGCTCTCTCCACTGACCAGATCACCATGTCTCGCACTTCAAGATCTGTCAGGCCTAGAAGTTTCCACATCCGATTCCACTGTGGCAGGAGCTCCCTGCAATAGGAGTGTGTGGGTAGTAGGGTGGCCATACACGCCCCTTCGTCGTCAGTCTCCGGGTCTTCGTCCACGCTCTCACATACCACTTCAGCACCTCCGATTGTCCTCTGGCCACACCATACTTTCTGCAGGGCACCGTTCACCGTCACGCAGGCTTCGACTAGTGTGGTGTGTCGAGCCGTTGACCGGTTCGTATACCTGCTGAAAGAGCAACTGTTGCCGTGGTTCGGAATCACTGCAATCCCCGCATCTGCCAGCAGACGAAGGGCTTGCTCTTCGCTCTCTGCTGGGACATTATACATTCGAATGTGGACCTCCGTTTGATGTTCCCACCTGCTGAACAACCTGTTGGTTCTCGTTGCCCTGGTGGCATGCAGAAAGGGACGCAGCCACGTTCGTGCCCATCGCCGGTCTTCCAGTATCTCAATCGTAGCCGCTTCCGCTGCAATGGGACCTGCCAGAGATTCCAATGTCGCTCTCAGCTCTTTCTCATCACCTTCCCGCCTGTCTCTGGCTCTGTCAGCAGCTTCCTGGCAACTGCCCGACCGTGCCTCATCCGATTGCTGGGTCTCGGTAATGAGACGAATCAGAGCGTCGGTATGCACCCCCTGCTTGTCATCCGTGACAGTTTGATCCTCTGTCCCCGGGTCGTCCAGAGCTTGCTTCGAAGGACATTGATTGCGAAACTGCTTGATTTGGGCCTCGTGCCCATCACCCTCGAGTATAGCCTCGTAGCCCATACTGCGCGCCAGGCCCGGTGTCCCTTCTGCTCCCGGGCCTTCTTTGCACGCCTCTCGCCATCGTCCGTCGCACTGCTGTCGATGTATGTGCCAGTCTTTCTCTCTGCACGTCGAACTGCAGTAAGCCACCCTGTTGCAGTCTGGGCACCAGCTTCGTTGTTCCTGGCTGCCGCATTGCGCACACCATGAGCCTCCTTGACAAAGGTGCTGATGCGTGTCCCAATGTGTGCTTCTGCACGCCTCTGTGCAGTACCAAGGGCCCCAACATCTTCCACACGGGTGACGGGCTTGCTTCTCACCACACCCCGCACATGAGGTGTCAGGAGGGCCGGGAGGAGCTCCATCTGGAATCCCGAGGTTGGAGTCGTGGTCTGATTTCCGAAGTTTGTCGTCACGCTTGCGACGTACCAGTGTCATCCACCACTTTTCCCAGCATCGTTTATTGCACACGTATGAGTTGGAACCTGCATCTGCCTGGACCGGGGCCCCCCACCGACCGCAGTCCACACACTTGGTGCTAGCTTCACAGGTCCCCTGGGCCCTCCCTCTGACCTGGAAAACAGCTTTGTGGAATTGTGACCGTGGTTGCCTATCTTCCGCCGTCCTGGGCTGACGGGGGGAGGTTGCAGGACAGGTCGAATGGCATGGCTTGCCCACTGTCTGCTCTGGCTCGGTGTCACTTGTCCTTTGCTTTTTCTGGCTAGACATCGGGCCGCTGCTCGGCTCCTTGAAGGCGGGTTGGTCCGTCTTTCCGCTCCCTTGCTTCGAGCTGTTCCGAGCAACTCCTTCTCCCAGGACCGTCTCCGCATCCTTCTTGCCAGTCCGTTTGGCCTGAGACTCTTTGCAAGTTGTTTCATTCTCCTCCCGGCTACCTTCTGCACTTCCTTTGTTGTTGCTCTGTCCCTGTGCCGATGGTGGCCGTAGGCCCCCTGCTGAAGTTTGCCCGTGTGTCCGTTTTTGCCGCCTCCGTTTTTGGCACGCTGCCAGCTCTGCGCCCTGACACTGCAGAGGGGGAGTGTCCTGCTGGGCGCTTGGCCTGGTGGTCAGTACCCCGCACATGCGACATGTCACCTTTCTCGTCCACGTGCCTTCCCTGAGAAGAACCCGCAAGACCCACTCTCTTACTTGTTTCGGGTCGATGCTGGTTAAAGGTTTCAGGTCCCACCGCCGGGCTTTAAAAATAGCAAACAGGAAAGTGAAGATGGCACAATCGCTATATCGTGTCTGCTGTGGTACGTTTTGAGTGGTGGAGCTCCACTGCCAGTGCCTCGCCTCGCACTGCCCCCCCCACCGTACCACAATATTCAAGTTGGTTAACTTGCCGATGTTGCAGCTGCCGAGAATGGTTTCAACCTCTGTCAAAGATCCCGTTCCTGCCGCCCTGTGCTGCTGAATTAGCGTGCAATTTCGTCGTGTGAAACCAGGCAGCAGTTTCAAAGTGTTCAGGTCGACTGTGAGTGCATCAATCGACCAGACTGGCTCTGCGATTTCCTCACCGAGGGTTGCATTCAGTTTCCGAACCGAGGCAAGAAACCAAACCCACATGAGCCCATGTATGGTGCTGCTATGCCGGTCTCCGAATGCCTTAGAACAATCCAAGAGGTGCATCTCTCGGTTGTGGGTGTCAATCCACGCCAAAAGCCAGTGCTGCTGACTAAGGTTCACCGGAAGATAAATGTTATCAAGAAAGTCGGGGTCCATCTGCAACTGAAGTGGGCTTACCCCGACAGCCCCTCCGCTGGTAGTCTGCCTTCTTTGGCTCGGCTGGCTGAGCACTTGAAGCAGGGACGCCAAGGGGTCCGCCAGGGACTGTTGGTCCTCCCACGCAAGCAGGACCTTGCGGAAGGCATACGTGTTCATGACCCAGTCGCGGTGGGTACACGCCGGGATACCCTCCTCCTCCGAGTCCCCATAGAGACCCCAGCGGAGCATCGCTGTCAAAACCTTATCATCAAGACAGTCGCTTTGGTTATTCGCATGTTCCTGATACACCACCCGCTGAAGAGAGTTAGCCTCAAACTCCAGGTCCTCCCATTTCAAGTGGTCCCGTAAGACTGCGCACTCCGACCGATCCACTGTGACCGTCACCATGCCCTCGGAAGTGTCGCTTCCCCGCTGCCCACACACCTGCACACTGGACCCGTCGCATCGTGTCACGGTCCCGTCGAATGTGCCCTGCAGCGTGTCGACTTGCACCCGCACACCGACTGTGAGACTGAGGTCTCTTTGCCATATCAGCTCCGCCCCTAGCTCCTTGGGCAAGCCCCCTCGCATGGCCTGCATCAGTTTCTCCGGGCCCGGGCTTGTTGACCTGTCACACGCCCCCCTGCACTTGCAACACTTGCACCTGAAATTTCTGCTCCACTTTCGGAAGTCACTCCCTTCAGGCGAGTAATGCACCAAGACTCGTTCCCCAGGACTAATCGCTCGGGTGGCAATCGCCACCACCACAGCTACGCCCCGGTCTTCTGTCATCCACCTTACCGCCAGCTCTGCGTTTCGATGTGTCCGACAACAGGTGTGATTGATAATGTGGCCTACCCCGTCGGGCCCTCGTTGTGCCAAAGCCTGAGTTAGCCTGCGACTTATCGGCTCCAATGACAGAAGTCTGATGTCAGGAGGCGGGACCACCCACACCCGCAGTGGGGACACCCCTTCGCCGCCTAATGTCCCCGTGAAAGTGTACTGGCAGAGATCCTTCCCCCGCTCTGCCAAATTGCTCATGGTCCGTACCAGTTCCTGCCCCTCACTTCCCTCCACCACAGTGGCCGAGTTACCAAAGCATGTGATAATCTCTCCCTGGGCGATGTGCCTCATTGCAAAAACTCCAGCTGCCGTCTCATGCAGTCCTTCCCCACGAATAGCGCGCACCTTGGTCGCGATTCCTGACTGGCATCCATGTGTATTCTGCCTTGGCTCCAGTGGGACAGAGTTCGCACACTGACAGCTGCTTGGACAAAGGATTTGCTCCAGGCTCCTCATTAGGCACTCGTCTGTATTAGTCTGCCCTTGATCAGTCGCCCTTCTCCTACGTCCAGTCCTCCTCCCGGCAAGTGTACTCTTCCCCCCTGGTGACTGCATTTTGTCATCTGGTGGGCGTGAGCATTGTGTGCATCTTCGTGCCGTTGCTCTGGACCACGCCTCCTCCTTCATCCACTGCTCCGCTTCGAAGGCATCTCTGTGCTTGAAAGAGTTGCACCCTCCACACAGCCGCTTGCTACCCTCTGGCTCAGGCGCGTCGTCATCACACTTGCTTCGACCTCTCCCCTCGCTCGCCTCCATCTCCTTGTTTTCCTCCACCCCCTCGCTGGGTGGTAATCCCTTCTCCACGTTATATAGTTCGCTTCCGATATGTAGTTCGTTGAAATTAGACATAGTATGTACATGTGCACTGGCTGCGCCTGCCCTCGCTCCAGTCGCGACGCCTGCCAGCGGCTCCCCGTCCTGGGCGGCTTCTCCCGCCCCCCTTTCTTCCACCCTCTCCCATCTCCGAGCCCCTCCACCACTCGGGCTCCTTCGCTCCTCGTCCCCAATGCTCCCCCTCTCGCTCCCCGTGGTCTGACTTTTGTGTGCTCGCATCTCAGTTACTGCCCCAGCCTCGTCGTTTGCTGTGACAAAAACGTCATCCTGCAAAGTTTTCCAAAAATCAGGAGCTCGAGTCCGCCCACACTTCCCCTCCGTACAGCACCCCTGTGGTCCCCCTGCTCCCCGGTGCTGTTCTTGTTGTCGCCTAGGCATCTGGCCCAGCCTTTTGCGCTTTCGAGCGCTCACTGCCTTGCTCCTCTGGCGGGCCCGCCTGAGCCGTGGCGGACAAGTCAGAGGTATCCTGTGCATCTCTGCCCTTCTTCCTTTTGGCGGTGGAGCTATCTTGAGCATCCATTACCTGGTCGTTCTCAGAGGAGGCCTTCTGCGGCTGCCTCAACTCTGCCAAGGGGTCCAGGCCTCGGGGGAGCCACTGTCTAAAGCGTGCGTCCTCCTCTCGCCACGTGACGAAAACTTCCGTTGACGACTGTGGGATGGTAAGCAGGGAGTGTCCCTTCGGGCCTATCGGGACCACTCTCACCTTTCCTGCCAGGGCCTCGAGGCACGTTTGGACTAATTTCGGGCCCCTAGCGTCGCTCACTGCCGGGTGAAGTACCGTCCGTTGGAGGTCGATGGTGCTCCCCTCGCACTCGGACTCATCAGGCGAGAAAGCGATACAAAGCTTATCCTGCTGCTGGACTCCAACCATGCCACGCAGAACCGTCGGCACCGCCAATAGCTTGCCTGCGACCTTAGTTCGAGCAGCATCCTCTGACTTGTCCTGTGCGAACTCCATGGCCTTCCTGCACTGTAACGTCACTGTTCTGCCCTTGCTCGCCGCCTGTTCAATGCCACGTTGGAGGTCAGTCATTGGAATGGCAAACTGGTCTTCACACTGGAACGTCATCGTCATTCCCGTGAAAGGGGAGACCATCCGCTCCGGGAAGATTATCAGGTAGCCCTCCTGCAATTTCACCACCGCTACCTCCTTCCGATCCTGCATCCGTCCTAGGATCTGAGCTGCTGCGGTCCCATAGCGTAGCTCCGGCAACTCGTCCTCAAGAGCCTCCTGCAGCAGGTAGACATCAGGAGGGAGTTTGACTCGACTCGTAGCCTCGTCAGACCATTCCGCCCGCACCTCGCTGAGGTTCCTCAGATTCTCTGCCAGAGAGGGAGGTTTTCCGACGAGGAAGAGGCCCGCGGGCCCCTGCTGGTGAGGTTGGAACTTGCGGAGTTGCGCCGATTGCGTAAGTACAGTGGCCGATGTGATTTCCCCTACTACCAGTTCAAGTGCCTGCCTGTCTTTTCGGCATAGCCGAAGGATCCCGTCCTCCGACTCATGCTCCTCCAGCGTGCTCCAAGTCTCCTGATGTTTGATGCAGATAGCCCTGGAGGAAACGCTGTCCACCACCTCCACCCATGTGTTGCCCAGGCGAAGTGCAGCATGTGCAATACGTGGGCCTACGCTGGAGACGGCGTCGTCGGAAATGACTATCGGAGGGAGATGCGCCCCCGGTTTCGCCTCACACTGCGCGAGCTGGGACGCATAGACCGAGTTTGCAAACATGATTAGCGTGAGGTCCTCTCCGCCCTGAAAGGCTGAGAGCCGGTCCTTTGTGCGCAGCAAGGTTGTCACCGCTTGCCGCAAGAGTGTTGGCTTTGCCTCAGTAGCGAGCTTCACTAGGGCACCTGGTAGGCGGTATATCCATCGAGGCCCTGTCTGATCCAAGGCTTGAACAGAAGGGTCGATGCCTACCTTTCCCGTGATGTCTTCCTCCGGGAGTGCCCAGTCAAGCCATACTCCTCCAGCCGCTTTGCCCTCGAGTTCCTTTAGCAGTGACATTTGGGCCGCACTGATGACTACTTCCTTAGCGCTCTCGCCAATGCTGATAAACCCCTTTGTATCTTCCCATGCTTGTGCGGATTTCCCAGTGGTGAATTCATCCGCGAAGGGTGTAGAGAGGAAGATCACCCATTCCGAGTTGTAGGCCATTGGCTTCACGACCGATTGTGCCCAAAGGTCCCCAAGAAAGGTCAACGCCTCATCGCACGCTTCCTGATCCTCCCTGATCCATAGATGAATGTTGCCAATGTAGAATTCGCCCGTTGGGAGTTTTGGTAGTGCAGAGATCTTCGCGGCCTTGTAGCCGCCTGAGGACTGCGGAGTGAGACTCGCCAGTCCCTCCTCTCCTGCACATTTCAAAGGCACCCAGATGCCCTCGCCCTTGTCCATGCATTCGAGCAAACGCAAGCTGATCGCGTCCTGCACCCCGGGCTTCACCATCACGCCTTCAGCACTCGGCTGCACTGCGACCCTCACTCTCACAGATTTCGGCTGTTTTCCCTTCCCGTCCCTGATCGGAATCATGACCTGCACAAGAGAGACTTTGTCCACGCGAACCTCCTGCTCACGGCGAGAGGCATTTCTCCACGGTGGGCTCGCTCCTGCAGCCTGGCCTTCGTCGCCTTCCTGGAAGAGAGGCAACCCTGACTTGAGCTGGTCCAGTGATTGCACCACCACTATGACTCCCTGGTCCGAGTCCCATGCAGGCTGTCCATCTGGATTCAGTTTTAGAACAGGCTCTGCCACCACGCAGCGGACCCCCATTGACTGTCGTACCAACTCCTCAATAGAAGTCCTAATGTCGCCCCGACCACCCAGGATACTCTTCCGGCTGGTTTGGGAGGGGTAGAAGATTGTCGCTGCTGGTGGGAAAGGGCCTAGTGTCACAACCAAGGGTGGCCCCGTTAGTCCCCGCCTAGCTGTCACCTCCGCCGTCATTTCCTGACTCAATTTCTCCAGGCGCTCCCAGCTCGCACTGTCCGGCTCCCGGCCCATTTCCTGCAAAGCTTTGCAAAGATTGCCCGACACGAAATTGGATGTCACATCGTAATGGGATGGGCCCTGCAGGACCTGAAGGTGCAGGTTCTCGACAGATTCCCTCAGCTGGGCTTGAGTGTCCGTTGCTCGGGCATTATCCTGCGCCAAAACCGCCCTGGCACTCTTGGCAATATTCAGCACATCAGCAAGAATCTTCGTCGCCCACCCCATCGCAGCCTTTGCCCGTTCTTCCGCTCGGTCTTGCGCCGCCTTACGTCCCGTGGCCAAGCTGCTTTTTTCCGACGACTGGATACGGGTGCTGACTTCAACTAGGTTGTCGTGCATCGTGCCTCCCATATAGAGACGTACCGGTAATCCACCAATTTCCGCCTTTGCTCCATGACTTGTCAGCGAAATTTGGATGTCAGGTCCCTGCACCCGTGCGATGTCCTCAGGGAGTAGGCGCACCTTGGCCTCCTGTCTTCCCCTCTGGCGCTGGACTCTCACAGTCACAATCAGATTAGCTTTCTCCGGGTCTGCCTCTGCCACAGAGGCCCTAATTTGGGCAGTAAGAAGCAAGTTGAAGTCATCGATGCTTTGGTTCATCAGTTTTGCCATTTCCCACATAGCGCCCAGCTTCTTCCTGTCCATACTATCACTGAGGTCCAACGCCAAGATTGCAGAGGATTCGAGAGCCCATGTGCACTGTTTACCTTGGACCATGACCTCCCTTTGTCTCATTCCTCTTAGGAGTTCCGCCGTCAGCCCATATGCCATATCAATTTTAGCCTCGAAGACTGCGGGCAGCAGTGCTGCGGTGGCGGGGGGGGCACCAGTCGTAGTAACTGTTAATCCAGTGACCTGGGGGGGGGCCTCAGGAAAGTAGCGCTCGAGGAAAGTCATCACCTCGTCCTTGAGCAACCGGTCTTGGGGGTCCACTTCCGATATGACTAGGAAAAGCTGTGCCGGGTGCTTTCCTTGCCCTCCCGTGGCTTCCGCGAGGTTTGACACCATTTCCCTCGCTCGCAGCAGCCCCAGCTGCGTAGATTGAGCTTTCTCTTCCTGAATGTCCACCCTAGTCGCATTCATGCGCACATCTCCCTCTATGATGCGATCTTTCTCAGGTTGGGCCAAGAACTTGGAGTTAGGGTTAACGCTCTGGACAATGCTGCGTATCTTCTTTGCTTCAGACTTGGGGGCTGCCCAGTTTTCCATTTCGAGCTTTGCCATCTTGCTGTCGAGCTCCCGTAACCACTCCTCCGCTGCCGCCCCCTCAGTGACCTCTTTTTGCTTCTGCTTCCGCCTCTCCTCGGCTGCCAGGCGGTCTTGCGTGGCCTGCTGCCTTGCCTTCTCTTGCCATGCCGTCAGCGCCTCTGGTGCCTCTGCCTGGGCTCCTGCTCGCGCCGCCGCTGCTGCTTTCTGCTTGGCAGCTTGCACCTTGCCTGCTAGTTGGAAGTTCATTTCCTGTACCGCCTTCGCGGCGGGCTGCTCCCTGTGGATGAGGACTGGAGCGCACTCGACACCAATGTTGCCACAGTTCCCGTTCCAGGATTTGCGCGCCGCAAAATTCCCGCTCCAGAATTTGCACGTCTCGCCCGCACGCGCACCAACAAAACCAGGCTTCTCGGCACGACCAACGAAAACTGCCGAAATTTGCAGCCTCACTGCATTGTTCCGCTCCGTCACCACATCCTGCCTCTCCGTGCCTGCAACGTGACCAATCACCATCATCGTTAGTTTGCCGCCCGTGCCCCCGTCATTTTGAGCTCGCCACACCGCTATGTTGCTGGGCTCCAGCACGACAGATTCTTCCCCCCTTCCTGTTCCCGTGCAGCTCGTGTGCACGGGCGCCATTGCTGCTGGTGTACCCTCCTCTGGGGGACGCCCCGGCGGAGTGCTGCTCTGTCTGATATCTCCTCTTCTCGCCCAGCGCCCCGCCCGGTCGCCGGCGCCTCCGCTTGCGCTTCCGCCGGCACCTCGTCCGTCACCGCTCCCCGGCGCCGCAGACCCGCACTTCTGCTGGCGTCCGATCGCATCTGCTGCGCCGTGCGGCAGACCCCCGTCGCCAGCATGCGGCGGCTGTCCCGCCTCAGTGCTACTGTTCAGCTCGTCTACGAGTCCTCGGTCTGCCGCCAGCATCCCTGCCGTCGTGCTTGCCAATCCCTGTACCGAGCTACCCCTCGCCGCGGTGGCTGTGCAGCGTTGCCCGGCTGCCCGCACTCCGGATAGGGTTCCCCCGACCATGCTCTGGCTTCTCCTCGCCCAGTGCCCGCGGGCCGTCTCCATCTGAATGCACGCGTCGGCCGTGTGCTCGGCCCCGATGCGTGTGCGCCTCAAGCGCGGGTGGCTACCCTCCAGTGGTAGCAACCAGGAGAATCTAGAGCCGCCGTGACGGCGCGCTCCATCCTGTAGCTGGTCGACGGGCTGCCCTGCCCCCGCAGGGAGAGGGCTTCCGCCCCGCCACCTAGCCTCCCAGGGGTCCCGCCCGCAGCCCTCCTCCGAGCTGCGGCGATGCAAAAATGGTGGGAGTACCTGGCTCGACGCGAAGCGTCCGCGCGCGCCCCGCCGCTGTGGTGTGCAAGCACTGCCAGCAGCTGCGGGGAAACGGCTTTCAGTTCGCGCCAAAAGGAACATACCCAACCCCTCTCCCGGGGCGCGGCCATTTTGAACCCGGGCCATTTTCCGAGTTTTTCAAGAAAGAGCCCCCACACCGACTTTCCCCCGGAAGAGAATGGCTGGAG
>Ga0209713_10000487_pt1 | contig 22381 bp, 12 predicted proteins | sample ArcOceMetagenome_3_FD_187444 | JGI IMG/M metagenome (GOLD analysis project Ga0209713, IMG submission 187444) | Marine eukaryotic phytoplankton communities from Arctic Ocean - Arctic Ocean- Svalbard ARC20M Metagenome (SPAdes) (version 2) | ecosystem: Environmental > Aquatic > Marine > Oceanic... | reverse complement strand
CAACCGTCGGTGTGGCCAGGACCGCGAGAATGGCGAGCTGGGCGCGCCGCGACGACATGGCGGATGGCGTCGCGCAAAGTGCGGGGATACAGCAATCTCTTGTTACGGACGCTTTCTACTGTACGTGCGGTGGTGTTCTCATCGCATGCGCGGGCGCTTTGGTTTTTTGATTCAGCTAACAGCATCGTCTGAACAGCGTAAATAGCGATGATGGAACACGTTGATCAACGTCGTCACTCCTTCCAAGTCCCCAGTCCAACCACCCACGCGTTGCATGGGCGATGATGCGACGTCGTCTGCCGCCAACGCAAAGCAGCGTGGCCTAGTTGTAGTTGGCTGTTCATGCCGCGATACACACGTGCCGCGCCCAGCTCCGAATTCCCCGCGTGGTGTGCCCCCTGCCTCGACAACTTTGACCGTGAGAGCCCAGGTCGAGCGTAATCCTGCATACAGGCAGGACGCGAGCGCGGCGGTAATCCATGACGGGCTCACGAGGCTTCCTGCACTCGGCTCGATCGGTGGGGTCCGACATGGCGCAGCGAGCAAGGGAGTCCGCCGAGCGTCACGCGGAGCAGCGGCACCATGCGGCCCAGGCTGTCCAGCGCCATTTCCGAGGTAACAAAAGCCGCCGAGAGACCATGCTCCGTGGCCGGCCTGGGATTCGGAAGAGCCCCGGCGCGGGACCCTCGTCTACACCTCCGTCTCTACTCGCAGTCTCTCGTCGGAAATCCTCTACGATAGGCGTGAATGCCATCAAAATGCTCGCGGGACTCGGGGGCGAGGGTGACGATCAGGGCGGCGAAGGTGAGATTGACGGCCGTCAGCGTACCGTGAGTATGCTGGGCACCATGCGCAAACAAGGGTCCGCGGAAAACGCGATGATGATGGGATCCCTCAGGCGCGCCGTGCCTCCTCCCAGCGCTCCCGCGCGACCCTCTCCCGACGCCTCTCCGACCGCCGTCCGCGCAGGCGGCTCTCCGAGGACGCCGAGCACGACCCTGACTTCGCCAACGATCAGCGCAAGATCGAGCAGGTGGTCAAGCTGCAGCGCTCGTATCGGCTGCTCTCGTACGTGTACTCGCACTTTGGCGCGACGCTCTTTGTCGATTCGTACGGCAACTCCATGAGCGGCCGGATCGCGTTCGAGTCGTCGCCCAAGCGGGCGCAGTGGATCGCCGTCGCGCCGTCGAGCTCGGTGCCGAAGCTGTGTCGGTTCATCGACAAGTTCTGGAACCTGGCGCGCCCCGAGGTGATCATCTCGATCGCCGGCGGCGGCGACGACTTCGACCTGCCGACGCCGCTGCAGCTGGTCTTCGAGCGCGGCCTCGTCTCGGCGGCGCGCTCGGCCAAGGCGTGGGTGCTCACGACGGGCATGGACGCGGGCGTCTCGAAGCTGGTGGGCGACGTCTTCCACCGGTACGACGTCGGGCTGCCGATCATCGGCTTCATGCCGTGGGGCTTCGTCAACGGCCGCGAGCAGCTCGCGCGCGCGTCGGGCGGCGTCGGCGTCTACCAGCCGCGCCCGCAGAGCGAGCACGGCGCGCCGCTCAACCCGCACCACACGCACTTCATGTTCGTCGACGACGGCAAGGAGGGCGCGGCGTGCTGGGAGGTGGGGCCGCCCATCGACACGGGGAGCGGCACGCCGCAGCAGCCCGTGACGCCGTGCCAGAACCTGCGCATCGGCGTCGAGGCGCGCGTCGCCGCCAAGAAGAACATCGCCCTCGTGCAGCTGGTGGTGCACGGCGGGCCGAGCACGCTGAGCATCGTGCACAAGGCGGCACTCGCGGGCAAGCCGATCGTCGTGCTCGCCGAGAGCGGCGGCGCCGCCACCGCCATCTACAAGTTCTGCTGCGAGGGCGGCGCCGACGCGGTGGAGCCGCAGTACCGCGCGACGGCGCAGATGCTGCAGCAGCTCGAGGCGGTCAAGCAGCTCAACGCTGCGTACGCCGGCAAGCAGCTGACCTTCTTCCGGCTCGAGGGCGGCGGCGCTACTGGCGCCGGCGCGCGCCACCGCGACTCGCCCGACCTCTCATCGGCGCTGCTCGAGGCGGTCGTCAAGATGATGCACGCGCCAAGCGCCTACGACCTCATCCCGATCGGGTCGCGCGTGCGCCACCCGAAGCACGGCACCGGCACGCTCACCAGGTTCCAGGACGACGGCCGCCGCGTCGTCGAGTTTGACAACGGCGACACGCACCGGTACGCGGTGACGAGCATGCACAAGCTGCTCTTCGCGGGGCAGGGCATGCTCGAGGGCGGCCCCACGTCGGGCCTCAAGACGGACGACAAGCTGCTCGCCAAGACGCTCGTGCTGACGGTCGTCTGGAATCGGCACGAGCTCGCGCGCAAGATCCTCGCCGGGCTCGGCGGCAAGCGCGAGGCGGGGATGCTGCCGGCGGTGAGCGTGACGCTGCAGCGCGGCCTCGAGCTGCAGCGCGAGAACATCGTGCAGCAGATCCTCGAGCTGCCCGGCATCTCGGTAGCGCACATCAACGTCGGCAAGCTATACCTGCAGCCCGACGAGAGCCGCTTCCTCTCTGGCAACGCGACGCTGCAGAACCGCATCCGCATCTGCTCGTACGACCTCTCCAACCCGCTGACGCCGCAGGCGCTGCTCTACCCTATGTACCAGAAGGCCGTCTCGCGCTTCTTCTACAACCTCTCGCCGATCTTGCTGCACATTCTGCGCGCGAGCGACCACGCGCTGCCGCGCGACATCTTCATCTGGCTGACGTGCCACGGCAACGAGGCGCTCGCGCGCTCCTTCTGGCCGATGTGCGAGATGCCCGTGCACATGGCGCTGCTCGGCTCGATGATCTCGCGCAAGCAGGCCGCCTCGATCGTGCAGGGCCAGCAGGAGGCGCTCGCGCGCGCGGCGCGCATGCAGGCGTGGGCCATCGGCGCAATGGAGATGGCGCCCGACGAGGCGCAGGCCCACTTCGTGCTCGGCCAGTCGATCCGCGACGACAAGTACTACACGGCGCTCGACATTGCGATGCACACGCAGGCCAAGGCCTTCCTGACGCAGCGCCACTGCGTGACGCTGATGGACAAGTGGTGGCGCGGCGGCGTGCGCGGCTCGTCGGTGGTGCTGCCGCCGCAGTACTCGTGGCTGGCGCTGGCTTTCTTCGCCTTCTTCCCCGTCTTCAACCCGCACCTGTACGAGCAGTACGACGAGGTCGTGCGCAACCGTGGCAGCGCGGCGGAGGAGAAGCGGGGCGACGCCGGGCGGCACGTCCAGGGCATGTTCTACGACGCACTCTCGCTCGCGATGAAGATCTCGGAGGGGGAGCGCGACCGCGCCATCACGGCGCGCGCGATGCAGGACACACGCGCGGAGGACGGCGAGCACTCTCCGGGGCAGAGCGCCACCAAGGGGCGCGCCACCGAGCTCAAGCGGCAGGCGAGCCGCTTCAAGATCGAGAGCGCCAAGGAAAGCGACGAGAAGGAGGTCGTGATGCGCGGCCGCGTCTCGTCCTTCTACTCGGTGCCCGCCGTCAAGTTCCTCTTCCGCCTCGTGTACCGGCTGTGCAACGTCGGGCTGTACATCACGCTGATCGGCTCGCTCTCGACGCCCGACGAGCTGCAGCAGATGAAGGACGACCCGGACGAGCCGTGCAAGCTGCCGCTGCTCTCCGACTATAAGTGGAACGAGATCGCGTGGCTCATGTTCGAGTGGGGGCTGTGGATCGACCAGCGCTACCAGGTCGTGATGCGCCGCCGCACGGGCGCGCCCAAGCCGGAGGGCTTCAACCGGATCTCGATCGTCTCCGACGTGCTGCTGATGCTCGCGCTGGTGGCGCGCATCATCTCCGAGACGGCGCACCGCAACATGCACGAGGCGACGCCCAGCGACGACGGCGGCTTCGCGTGCGGCCGCTTTTACGAGACGTCGATCCGCGCGTACGAGGGCTACGCCGTCATCATCTCGATCAAGGTCATCCTCGTCTTCCTCCTCCTCTTCCCGTTTCTCTCCGAGTGGCGGCCGCTCGGCGTGCTCATCATCGTCGTCACGCGGATGGTCAACGACATGACCACCTTCATCATCCTCTTCATGGTCGTCACGCTCGGCTTCTCCTTCTCGCTGCTCGGCCTCGAGTACGCCGGCCACTACGATCGGCCCGACTCGGACCACTGGTCGACCAACGGCCTCTTCACGCCGTTCTGGGCCGTCTTCGGCGAGTTCGACATGACGACGTGGGGCATCTTCCCCGCGCTGGTGCTGTGGACGTACATCCTCATCGGCTCCGTCTCGCTCGTCAACTTGCTCGTGGCGATGTTCGCCGACACCTTCGCGCGCGTCAAGGAGAACTCGGAGCGCGAGTACGTCTACCTCAAGTACATGCGCCTCTTCGAGTACCGCAACGTGCTGCTGCGGCTGCCGCCCGTGCTCAACGCGCCCGTCATCCTCCTCGACTTCTTCTCGTCGGTGTCCGTCTACTGCCGCGCGTGCTCCAAGGCGGGCTCGAGGAGGCTGCTCGACCACCCGCTCACGGACGCGTCGTCGGCCGTGCGCTCGCTCCGCGACTTTCTGACTGGCGCCAAGGCCGACGAGCGCGCCGGCCTGCAGGAGTCGTTCGAGCTGCAGCGCGAGATCATCCGCGGCATCGAGAAACGACACTCGTCGTGCAACGTGGAGAGCGGACCAGCAGACGCCGAAGCGGGCAACGAGGACTCGATCGATCCGACGCTCGCTGCTCGGAAGCTGGCCAAGGAGCAAAGCAAGGACTCGGTCTCCTCTACCCACTCCAACCGTCGCATGTCCAACGACGAGGTCGGCGCCAAGACAAGCCCGTGCAGCGCCTCCGGCAAGGAGAGGGCGTCGCAGCGACGCGACAGTCTCGACGTTCTCGTCGAGCTGGTCCACTCGAACCGATCCACCCTGGGCGCATCCGCGTCGCAAAGCAAGGTCACACGCAGCCAGTCGACATCCCCCCCTGACAAGGGCCAGAGCAGCGAGAATCTCACCGGCGATCGGTCGACCGCCACGAGCGTGGCGGGAGTGTCCAGGGGGTCGCTCATCTCCAGGGCGAGGATGTCCCTCGCGGGCAACGGCTACGGCAGCCTCCGCAACTTCGGCAACAGGCCACCCCAGCCGCCATCCGTGCTCCTCTCGACATCGACTTCAAGCACGGCGGGGGGTTCGGAGGCCGCGGTCGGATCAGAGAGGTCCAACCCTCTCCGAGGCGATCGCCGTTCGCAGGCGGACTTCCGACGCGCCTCCCGCGAGCTGCGCCGCTCGCTTGCGAATGTCGATCGCGAGCGCGACAGAGAGGTGCGCCGCGCCCACGGCTGGGCGTGCGGGACTCACCCCTCACCCCACCACGGCGCAGCGACCCAGCACACCACCTCCACGTCTCTGTCGCGGCGCACCGCACCGCACCGCACCCACCTCATCCCAGCCGGAGGATGAGGGCGCCGCATCGTCACGCACGAGCTTGCGCTCGCCACCCGCGAGCATGCGGCGTCTGCGTCGCACGTTGCCCGACGTGGGAGCCCACACCCACCCCCCCCCACCACCCACCCACCACCCACACGTCGCCCCCACGCACGCGCCCTCCTCGCTGCTGCGCGTGGCCGTGTCTCGTGGCAGGCGGCGGAGCAGGAGCAGATGGAGTGGGCGCAGCTCACGATGCGCCGGATGAAGGACAACGTCAACGACGGCCGCCTCTTTGTCGAGGCCTACCTCAAGGCGGAGGCCGAGACCAAGGAGAACACCGTGCACGCCATCGCCAAGGCGCTCGCGCACGAGCAGGCCGAGGCGCGCAAGCTGCAGGAGGAGAGCAGCCTCACCCACACCGCGCGCTTCGACGGAGTGCAGAGCGAGATCGCCGAGCTGCGCGCCGCGCTCGCCGCGATGCGCAGCCAGACGCCGAGCGCCGCCTCGCCGCCCGCGCCCGGAGCCGCGCCGGCGGCTGCGCCAGCGTCTGCGCCCGCCGCGGCCGCGCCCGCTGCGGCCGCGACAGGGCCACTGGAGACGTCACACGAGGCGGAGATGGCTGCGCTGAGGAGCGAGAACGAGGAGCTCCGGGCGCGGATCAAGGAGGTGGAGAGAACGTCCGTGGCACTGTAGGCACCGCGCAGATTTCTTTCCTTTCTTTGAAGTGGCATATTTAGATACTTTAGCAAATCCGCAAGACAGGCGTTGTAGGGGTGAAGCCACCGCACGCAAGCTACGCTAGTAACGCAGAGAGAGAGCGTTCAGCTAGCGCTGCGTCGAGGCCTGCAGGCATGGCCTGGGGCGGCACCATACCCGGGACGCATGCTCAGACCTCAGCGACGGAGCAGCAGACACGACGGATCTCGCTGTGGGTGAAAACGCACGTCAGTCGCGCCTCGGTTAGGATGATGAATAGGAAGAGCGCCGCGCGGGTCGAGCCCGACGTGAATGCGGTGCAGCCCTTCGACGAGCAGCAGAAGGCGACTGGCGCGACGCCCGTGGCCGCAGCTCGCACCGGCGATAGTAGACCCTCAGTGAGACGCGATAAGTGGGGCTCGGAGAAGGAGGTAGTCTTCACCGCGCAGGGTGTGTGCCACCTCTCTCGTGCCCCTGGAGCTGGCCTCCACAGCTCGCGCTCAGCCGCTCACAGTTTTGTGCATGGATGCTGCTGCAGGCTACGGTAGGGTACGGGAGCTCCTCAGGCTACAGGTGACGAATCCGTCGAGCCCGTTCAATCTAGTGGTGCGCTGCTCTCCGCCAGCCGCTCGCCCGCCCGCCCGCCCGGCGCTCCGGTGTCGTCACACCCCAGCATCGCCCCGCGAAACGCGCCGCCACAGATCATGCTGGTGATCTTCGTCGCGACGCTGACGATGATGCTCGAGACGCTGCCGGAGCTCGACGAGTACGTGTCGGAGACGCAGTGGGCGCTCATCGAGGGCGTGTGTGTCTTCATCTTCACGGTCGAGCTGCTCGTGAAGCTGATGGTGACGCCGATCAACAAGCTACACTACTTCTTCGTCTCGCCGATGAACCTGATCGACCTCGTGGCGATCCTGCCGTTCTACCTCACGCTCTTCACCTCGGCCTTCGCGCCGGTCGAGTGCTGGACGGGATTCCTCGTCGTCGGGCGCGGCGAGTACAACCGGACGGCCGCGCTCGACTGCGAGACCGTCTCGTCGTCGTCGCTCACCTTCCTGCGCGCCTTCCGGCTCGCGCGCGTGATCCGCGTGCTCAAGCTGGGCAACTTCTCGGCGGGCGTCAAGGTGTTCACCGTCGCGATCATGAAGTCGACGCCGCAGCTGGTGGCGATCTTCTTCTTCATGATGATCGCGATGATCATCTTCTCGTCGGCCATCTTCTACGCCGAGACAGGCTGCGACGACGACACGGGCGTCGAGCAAGTCGACTCGGCGTGCGCGCGGCAGAAGAGCCACTTCCGCTCGATCCCGGCGACGACGTGGTGGTGCATCGTGACGATGACGACCGTCGGCTACGGCGACATGTACCCCACGACCGAGTTTGGCAAGGTGATCGCCGTGCCGACGATGCTCGCGGGCATCCTGATCTTCGCGCTGCCGATCACCGTCATCGGCTCCAACTACGAGGCGGCCTTCCACAACGAGGTGATGCGCCGGCTCATCACCGAGCTGCAGCTCTCGATCAAGCAGCACTTCAAGACCAAGAGCGAGATCACGCTCGCCGACGTGCAGCGGCTCACCAAGAAGTGGTCGTCGCGCTGGACGGCCGACCACGCGCAGCTCTACGAGCGGCTCGAGATGATGTGGGACATGTACGACCTCACGCTCGACGGCCAGCTCGACGGGTCGCTCTCGAAGCGGCAGATGGCCAAGCTGATCGAGGACCTGCGGCTGCAGATCGAAGACAACGTGCAGATGCAGCCGGGCGACAACTCGCCCTCGCAGCGCATGCTGATGGTCGACCACGAAGGTATGCGACCCCATATGATGCCGATAGTCAACCGCGGACTCGGCAGGGACGGACTCGGCACACGCAGGCCGTCGCCAACGGTTGGCTCATGAGATCGTCGCCCGACGGCGCCCTGGGCTGCCCGCACACGCCCGCCACTCACCATTTCTTCCACGTACCTTTTGGCACGCAGGCAAACGGAATGGCGAGGAGGAGTCGACAGAGCGAGGAGCCGAGCCGTCTGCTGCTTCTGCTGATCGGAGGGGCTCTGCAGCGGACTTTCGCATGTCGGAGCGGAGAGGGTCGTCGTGCGCCACGGCGATGGGTGCGGCAGGGCGGCGCGGCTCGATTGGGCGGGGTTCGGCCGTCGGCCAGAAGGGCGCAATGTTCATGCAAGTCGTCGAGACGCGCGTCACAGTCATCGAGCAGTCGATCGAGGCGCAGGACGCCTCATTGCAGCACATCACCGCATCGCTGCAGCTGCTCGCCGCGGCGCTCGAGGTACAGCTGCCGCCGCCGCCAGGACCGCCGAACCGCGTGAGCAGCCGACAAGCCGCCGGCAGCAGCAGCTCTTACCGGAAGAAATCAGTCAGCATCGCCCACACGCGGCGGCGCTCTATGAATGCGGAGGGCGCCGCGATCTGGATACAGGCGCATTACCGAGGCCTTGCGTCGCGCCGCTCGTTGGTGGGCGGCAGTACCAGAGGCGGCACAAGCATAGGGAGCGGCGGCAGCGGTTGAGCGCTGAGGGAAGATTCAGCTTCTTAGGAGTATGTGCACACACCAACCACACCAACTGTCAGCCTACTTAGTATTACGGTATTGATTTGATCACCGTTGGAACCTCGCGAGTCGAGTTCTATTGCGAAACTGCCTAGCCTACCTAATTTCACCTATACCTAGAAGTCACAACCGCTCAACCTAGTCTCCAGATGCCGATGCAGTGTCAGCGTGCGACGACCCGGTAAAGCACCATCGAGTCCCAGATGCCGCACATCCACCAGGCCACGCGGAGCCACGGCCACTGCGAGGCGCTCACGCGAGCCACTGTCTCTGTGGGCACAGCCAAGCGAATCGCTCGCAGACCCTGCGCCTTGCAGGCTCTCTCAAATGATTCCAGAGGTAGGAACTCCTGCGGGGGCTCTGTCGGACGGGCCACAGCGACACTGCTGGGCGTGGGCTCGTCGGCATTGGTCGGAACAACAACAGGGGCGCGAGCGATGCATAGCAGCGTGATTTCAAGCCGGGGCTGCACACGCAACAGCGCGGCGAGCGTGCTCACGAGGCCTGGCTTGTCTGAGCCCACATCGTGCGCTCCGCCATAGTAGACGAGATCAGAGCCAATGCCGTGCGAGAGTGTCGCCGGGTCGACGGGAAGCTCGGACAACGCCTGCTCGCCACCTGCACAGTCCCACTGACTCGAAACGAGCGATACCTCGTTGAGTTCAGCATTCGCCATGAGGAGGTTGAGCGCATCCTCGTCAATGTCAGTCGCGATGATCGTGGAGTTTGCGCCTGCGCTCTTACTGGCCATGGCCAAGCCAACCGCTGTGGTGCCGATGCCTGACCCGATCTCCAGGGTCGTGCTATTCTTCGGTAAATTATCGAGCGCCCACTGAAGGAGCACGCGGCCGGCCGGCCAGTCGATGCAGCTGATTGGAGGTGGCCGTGTAATTGCATCGAGCACCAGCTGCATCGGCGTCGCAAGAGACGGGCTGTTCACGACGTGATGCACACGCTTCCACGGGCGCAGGCCGAGCGACTCGTCAAACGTCCAGAGTGCGATGGCACCGACACCGACAGCTGTGCCCAGCTTTACGACCCGGGGGCGCAGCATGGCAACAACCCTTGCGTGCAAATTGCGAAAAGTATGCACTCCAAGTGCATGCACTTTAAAAGTTTCGATGTTTCCTTTCTTCTTCGAAACTAAAGTCTAAAGACCCACTTTGGTCTTTGCTAAGTTTTGGAGGGCTAGAAGCCTAAATTTAACGTCGAAGGGCAGCCCTCTTGGATCGCCCAAAATGAACAAGCACAGAATGGGTGCATCAGCTGGCTTCGACCACCGGCGCAGCGGACTTGTTGCACTGCAGCGTCCGCTGTGACGGGACGACCGTCTCGAGCTCCACCGCTCTGTGGTAGGCTGCCCAGTACTGGTGGCCCAGCAGCGTCGCCTCGGTGGCGTTGAAGTGAATGACGAGGCCGGAGGCTCCCGAGCGGTAATTGGGCTCGCCGTCGGGGGTATGCGTGCCTGGGAAGAAGTCCGGGAAGATGCGGCTGTCCGCCGTCCCCGTGAAGGTGCGGCTCGTGTTGACGGCGTAGATGGCGCTCATGACGCCCTCGGTGCCGTTGGCCGTGTCGACCCAGTACGGCAGCATCCCGCCGGTGAGGAAGGGTGTGCTCTTCGAGGCGCCGGGCATGTGGGTCCGCGCGTAGTCGATTAGCGCACTGAGATCCGACTCCAGGTATGTGCAGTAGCTCGCGGCGAAGCCGCGGTTGTTGTCGCCAGCATCGTCCTCGCCCTGGTGCCACAGCATCGCGTGGAAGGAGTAATTCCCGCCGAGGTTCTTGGGCAGCGCATCAGACAGCTCCTCGACCGCCGTGAGGCTTCGCTGCAGCAGAGGTCCATCGGGCACGACCCACTTGCCGTCCTGGAAGCCAGTGCCGCCCACACCAGTGTTGAGGAGAACGATGCCGTGGTCCTCCGGGAGCGTCGGCAGCAGCAGGTTGGCAAACGTCTGTGAGAAGCCGACGTTGGTCTCTCCGTATAGTGGGACCTTGGCAGGTGAAAACTCGCGAGCGGTGCATTCGAGCAGCCCGCTGAAGCAGTAGTTCTGGATCCTCGGTGTCGTCGGCCACACCGGGTAACCGCCCTGCTGCGAATTTGTTCCCACACTGTTCGACTGGCCGAAGGTGAGGATCACGTGCCAGACCGATACTTCGGGCGTGACCGGCGCGGAGAGTGGGAGGAGTGCAATGGACAACATGAGGAGGCCAATTCTCGAGCGCGACGACCACGTTCACTGGAGCTGTGATGGCGGGCTCCGGCTCGATCTCGGCTTGGCCGAAGCTACAAGTAGAAACGGCGTCTCAACATGCGCGTGGGGGACGCGTCCGCATGCCGCATTGGGCATCGCCACCGCTGAACAGTCGTACACATTCATATCAGCATTTTCATATCTCAACATCCAACACCAGACCAGGAATGCACATGCATGTGGCGATGCGTCTCTCTCGAGAGCACGCGCAAGAGGGAGGGATGACACCAGGGAGCGGCGGCCAGGCAAGCACACTGTACACACACTCATCGAGATACCGGCCGGCCTCGGCGCACGTTGGCGCCCGGGCTCAGGTGGGGTCGCGCGGGCCGCTCTAATCGGAGGCCCGGCCTTGGCGGGTGCGGCGCGGGCCAGGGGCCTCACGCCGAGGGGGAGACGGCGCGGCCGTCGTCGTCGAGGCTATCGACGAAGAGCGACATCAGCGGCGCCACCTCGTCGTCGACGGCCTCCATGTCGCGGTTGCTCGGCGGCGACGACGAGCCGAGGTCCTCGGACGAGCCCAGGTCGTCAAACTCGTGGAGCAGCCCCTGCTGGCCGGGCTGCAGCTGCACTGCCGACGAGGGCGACACCACGCCCTGATGCATCGCCGCGGTGCGCGCGGTGTACTGCGTCGCCGCGTCGACGGCACCGTGCGCGCCGTGCGTGCCGTGCGCCGCCACGACCGTCTCTGCGGTGCTGCTGCTCGCTGAGCAGCAGCCACGCCCGCAGATGGGCTCGTTCCACGAGGCAGGAGGGTCGCTCATCGGCGCAGCGGCGGCGGCGGGGGCCTCGTGGTAGCCCACGGCGATCGGCGCGCCCAACGGCCGTGCGAGCACGACCGCGCCGCCGCCCAGCCGAGCCCGCTGGAGCTGCTGCACCGTCGGCAACGCGCATGGCGCGGCGGCGGCGCGGCCATGTAGGCCGTGTAGGCCGTGCACGGCGGGAAGCGCCGCGTCGAAGCTCTGTGCGGCGCGAAAGTCGACCGAGGGGCCCGCCGCGCCGGCAGAGTAGAGCACTCGCTCGGGCATGTGCGGCGACGGCGCGCGCGTCATGCCCTCCTCCTCGTCGCCCTCACCCTCGCCACGTGAAGTCTCGCCGACGCTTCCGGAGTGCTCCGCCGGCTGCTGGAGGGCGGCGCCCGGGTGGTGCCAGCGCGCCGCAGGCAGGGAGGCGTGCGGCGGCATCGGCAGCTTCTGCGACCAGCCCGATACGTGCGGCGAGGCGTGCGGCGTGGCGCACAGCGTCGGTGACACGCTCGCCGCCAGCACGCAGCTGCCAGCCAGCGACCCGTCGGCCGAGGCGTAGGCGTAGTCGATCGGGCAATAGCTCTGGTGCTGAGCCATCAGGCACGCGCCACCAAACACGTTGGGCGCCATCGTAGGAATGTAGTCGTTCTCGTCGTCCTCGTCGTCCTCGTCGTCGCGGCGCTTGGCCTTGCCGCGCGGCAGACGGGTCTTCCTGGCCTTTGGCAGCTGCGGCGGCGGCGGCACGATCTCGGCACCCCACGCCTCGTGGATGCGTGTCCAGCGGTTGCGCACCGACGAGTCGGAACGGCCGTGGAGCATCGAGGCGATCCGACGCCACTTGCAGCCAAACGTGCGCACTCCTTCGACGATGAGCCTGTCCTCTTCCTCCGTCCACATGCTGCGGCCGTGAGCGCTGCCCGTCCTGGCCTCGCCGGACGCGTCCTCGGACGACGACTCGTCGGAGAGGTGAGCGTATGTGCCCGGGCTGAACGAGATGCCACCCATCTTGTGCAGCCGGTGGCACTGGTTGCGCACGGCGTCGGCTGTGCGGCCTGGCAGCTCGGCTGAGATACGATCCCACTGCGTTCCGAGCTTCTTGACCTTCTGCAGGATCAGCTCGTTCTCCTCATCGGTCCACGTGAGCCGCTGCCGCTTGGCGGGACGCCTGGCGGTGGCACCGGGCTCCATTATCGCCGACGACATCCCGAGTGTGGCCAGCATCGATCGTGGGATGACACAAAGCAAAGGAGGCGCGTTGCCAGGTTCGGCGTCTGCACGCTGTCCGGCCTTCGATGGGCCTCGATTTGCCCGTCCTCCAAAAGTGGAAAAACGACGGATGTGTCTTGCGGGAATGGGAAAGCGGGTGTATGTCTTGGAGTGCAATGAGCTTTGATGCTGCGGGCCGTGTTGAATACGGCGAGAGTCGTTGGTACCTTGAGCGAGAATTGGTGTCTGGTAGCGAGGGTTAGTGTCTGTTCTTCTGCGCCCGCACATCGTTCCGGAACGTGCAGGTGATGCTGCCCCCCGAATGTACTCCGCATCATCACTCGGTCAGGGGCGGATGGGCGTCGCGCGAACGATAGCTTGCGAATGCGTTCGATCGTGGCGCTGCTCTGCTGGCTGTGCCAGTCCACCGACGCCTCGTTCGTGTCGGGCGTCGCGCAGATCCCCGTGTCGCGGCGGACCTCTTCGCTGAGAGCGTGCGAGGACCACGCCTTCGACGACGGCGAGGAGTACGGTGGCGATGAGCCCGACGAACTGGACACCGCGTGGCGCAACTTCCGCGCCGAGTCAATCGCCGAGCGTAGGGGCTGGTGGCAGGCGCTGCGGCGGGAGGCGCGGCTGAGCGTCTCTCCGCGTGAGAGGCTGGAGGAGGCGGGCGGCACGCTGGTCGCGATTGCCGTATTCCTGCTGGTGCTCAAGGCGTATATCGAGAGTGCTGGCGGTGGGATCGTGCTCGTGCCGGACGAGGCAACTGGTCTACTCCACTTGTACAACTTCAACGAGCTCAGACATCTGTCGGACGGGGAGCTGGAGAAGCTACACGTGCCCGCGGTCAGGCCACCGATGCCGATGCCGTCGCCGTTCCTCCTCTTCGAGAAGGAGCTCTCGGACTCGCTCTCGCGCTTGCTGCTTGGCGATTCGGGTGGCGCGCACCCTCCTGCCTGACATGAGTCTGGAATTGAAACGACGTGATGTGAGCGCCTCAGACGAGGCGGCGCATTCGATCGGTGTGGCGTGCGGCGGTGCATGGGAGCATGGCATTGTGTAGTGTTGTACCCTTTCAATTTAGTTGACCAATATGACATAGTGTGGAAGATCAAACTCCCCGAGGTCGCCCGCAGCTTACTTGATGGTGCATGACAGAAGCTGGAAAATTGGAGCGGCCCCATGAGTGCGTGGGGCTGCGATGGGCGGCACTGTACAATATTAGACACATAGGCAGAGGAGCGAGGCGCCGCACCGCGCCCGCGTGTTCAGTCCGCAAACAGGCGGACGCGCGCGGGGGCGTTTGGGTCGGTTCCCGCCACGATGCTCAGCACGGTGGGCTCGGCTGCTGGCGAGGACACACCACCTCCCTGCTTGTCCATTTGGAGCCCGCGACGGTCGCCCCTCCCGTCGTGGAATGAGCGCCGCGCCTCGGCATGCCTTGCCAGGTCATCAGCGAGCCCCTCGTGCCCGCGGAGCGCCTGCAGCTGCTCTCTGACCGAGCCGACAGGCGTCTCCAGCCCCAGCTCGACGTGCGCCGCTTCGAGCACGTCTGCCGGTGTCGCCTCCGCCGGCAGGCTCCACTCGAGGCCGAGCGCCTGCGAAATCTCGACGATCATCTTGTGGTCGGCTGCACTGAGCTGACCCGACGCGCCGTCGGCAACCTGCAGCGCGGCAGCCTTGCCATCCTGCAACATCGCGCGCTCCTCAGCCTGCTGTCGCAGCGCCGCCACCTCGTCGCGCAGGTTCTGCAGGTCGGCGGCCATGCTGGACGAGGCGAGCGCCTCGTCGACGCTGCTCCGGAGCATCGCGCCCACATCGGTCGAGAGATTGCTGCCAGAAGCAAGTGGGCGAGTGTGAGCGGCGAGGGTCGCTTGGGCGCTTGGCGCGCTCGCAAAAGTTTGCCGCTCACCTGATCTGCGCCTCGCTGTGCGCCTTCACCGCCCTCAGCAGATCGGCCATGTCTGGGTCGCGGAACGCCTCGTCGCTCTGAGCGATATGCAGGTTGGAGAGCGAGCCCGACTTGAGGTCTTTCACCATGCGCACGGGCGAGGTCATGGCGTGACCGGCTACGAGTATTGTTAGCCAATGGTCAGGCGTCTGCAAGCCAAAGTTGGGACGTCCGGTGGACTCTTCGTGCACGAAGGCGAGCTCCAAGCTTGGTCCAGACGCGGCGGTGACAGCTGACCTGGCAACGACACACATGCTGGCTCCGCCGATTGACCTGCTGGCCAGAGAGACCTTGATGAGCGACGCCGAGGTGCAGCGGATGGCCTGGCTCGAGGAGGATAACGCCAGGCTCCAGCACGAGACCGCGGCCAAGGACCACGAGATCGCCGCGCTACGGAAGGCAGTCCTCGACCTGCAGAGAGCGCAGCGCTCACCCATGTCAAGTATAATCTCGGCCCCGCTGGCGCGGCTCTCCCAGGTGAACTTTCCGAGCCGGTGCTTTCCGCATGAGATTGAGACGGCGCCGGTCGGAGGCGCGCCAGAGGAGGAGCGTTGGGCCATCGTGCGCACGATCTACGCGGTCATCGAAATTCGCCTGACCGACCCGAGTGGCACCCGGCCCATCGCCGGGACTGAGCTGAAGGAGGGCGGTATCCCGCTGCGCATGTCACTGCTGCGCGCCGATACCCTTGAGGAGGTCAAGCCGGAGGAGAATAAGACTGATGGGAAGATCTTCCTCTTCGCCGAGGGCGCCGAGAACGTGACCATGGTGGGGTCGCATCTGAGGTACCGTTTCCGGCTGCTCATGCTCTCTTCGTGGGCAAACCGCAACCAGTTCCGCATCATGATCAAGCCAACCGACCCTGCACTGACCATGCACGAGGAGCTGGTGATGATGACGCGGCCCTTTACCTCGCACGCACGCCGCGACGCCAACCGCAGTGGCGTCAACAGTGCTGCCGCTCTCGGTCACGAACTGCCAAAGCCGAAAGCACCGCCAGTCCAAAAGCCAGCCCCAGGTTTGCCGCCCCCCTCGGCCTGTGCAGTGACCGAGCAGTCTGCGGCGACGCTGCTGATGTTCGCGAGCAGCGACGAGCCAGAGTGCTCCAATAAGCGGAAGCGGACGGAGGCTCCGGAATCGATGGTGGCTCCAGATTCGCCGAGGGCGATCGAGATGGTGCCGAGGATTCGGGACGCTGGTGTCGTCAATCTTGACACCGATGACCTCGCCTCGGACGCCACCCTGGACCTGGCCTCGGCGGAGAAGCCGTGGACGCCTGAAATGTGAAAACATCATGACAATCAGCGGCAGGCGACAGTCTGATTCAATGACGCGTCATCGGGCGTTGGCTTCCATGCGATGCCGACAATTGGCAAGGATTCAGCCAGCCCGACATGTGATCAGAAGCTTGCGATGAAAAATGGAGCTCGATCGCTGGAAACTGTCGCAGATCGAGAGTTCAGTTTACTGTATGAAGAATCCATATGTAAATGTGCGATGCATCATCATGGGTCACATGGCACATGGGCATCCAACGACCATGTAGTTTGGCGTCCCGGTGGAATTAGACTTTAGAGTAGCAGAGGATCTTTCATAACTGTATAGATACCATTCGCAACGTACAAGCGAGATCTCTCTCGCGCGCGTCAACTGTACTTCCGGAGTTCTGCTCACTGCTGCGTGCTGCGAACTCAGACCCTCGCTGGGGAGGTCTGCCCTCGTGGCGTGAATATTCGCCGCGCCCGCCGCGCGAACGAATCCTTCTTCTGCAGACGCTGCCCGCCGCCCGCGCATGAGCAGGGGTGTGCGGCGCCACTGGCAGCCGCGGCGCCAGCCATGCATGCGCCGGGATGCTGTGCCGCGCCGCCATATGCTGCCGCGCCACCCGCGCCGTACCCATGCTGCTGCGGCGCCGCCGTACCCATCGGCGCCATCGCCCCCACGCCACCGCCGCAGCACGGCTGCTGATGAGGGTAGCCGTAGCAGCCGGCCTGGCCGTGCGGTTGATGCGCCGCCGCGCCCGCGCCGCCATACGCGGCGTCGAGCCCGGGCGCGCCCGTCGCCGTGGCATTCGCGTTGCCGCCTCGGCCTCCGCCGCCGCCGCCGCCGCCGCCGCCGCCGCGTGCGGTGGTGGCGCCGTCGCGGATGCGAGAGAAGAGCGACGACTGCGGGCGGTGGGCGTCGCGCACGGCGCCCGCCTGCAGCGCGAGCATCTGGTCCATCCTCGCGTTAACGTTGCGCAGGTTGGCCTCCTCGCGCGCCGTCGACACCTTGCCGTCGTCGCGACGGATCGAGCCGCCGCGCCGCCCCCCTCGCGAGGTCGTGCCGCCGCCGCCGCCGCCGCCGCCGTCGGCCGCCATCGGCTCCGACGAGCCGTCCCACGCGCCTCGCCACAGGTTGCCCTCGGGGCGCTGCGTCTGGGGCGGCGAGCCCAGCAGGTGCTGCCCGCCCGCACCGCCCATCGTCGGCCACACGTCACACGCACTCGTCGCCGCCGCCTGCTGCGGCCAGTGGTGACTGCCTCGATGCTGCGGCTGCGGCTGCAGCGGCGCACAGGCGGCGCACGGGTGATGGCCCATGCCGTGGTAGCCCATGGCGGCGCCGCCCCACGGCTGCATCATCCCCGTAGCGCCCATGTTGCCCATCGGCCCCATCGCCATATGAGCACCTATTCCCATCCCCGGCGCCATCGCCGCCATCATCTGCTGCTGCTGCAGCATCTGCTGCTGCTGCTGCTGCTGCTGCTGCTGCTGCTGCTGCTGCTGCTGCTGCTGTTGATGCTGCTGATGCTGGATCTGTGGCTGCTGCTGCCCCCCCACGCCACCCATCATCGCGAGAGCCTGCTGGTCGAAGTGCTGCTGCTGATGCCGGTGCTGCTGCTGCTGCTGCTGCTGCTGCGCCTGCTGCGCCGCCACCAGCATCGACGCCGGCGAGCCGTCGCACGTGCCCGCGCGTCGCATCGCGTGGGCGTGCGCCTGGTGCGCCTGCGCCTGCTGCGCCGCCTCGTAAGCCGCCACCTCCCGCACCGCCGCCGCCTCCTCGGCCGCGGCGCGCGCCGTCGCGAGCATCTCCTCGCACGTCGCCGCGCCGCCGGGGCCCGAGCCGCGCCGTGTCGCGCACGCCTGCGCCGCCGCCGCCACGCCCGCAGCAAAGGGGTCGCTCGCGCCGCCCGCCGCGCCGCCGCCTGCCCACGGGTCGGCGCCGCCGCCAGAGCCGCGGCGAGTCATCTGCGACTGAAGGGCGTTGGCCGCGTCGAGCACGCCGCGCGCCGTCGCGGGGAGCCGCGCCGGGTTGGGGCACGCGCCGTGTCCTCCCATCGGCACGCCCACCGCCGCACCGCCCGCACCGCCACCGCCGCCAACGCCAACCGAGCCGGTGGAGGCGCGACGGGGGGCGTGCGACGTGGGTGAGGGGCCGGGCGAGCCATGATGAGGATGGTGTGCGCGCGCCGACGGTGGCTCGCGGAACGTTGGGAACGACAGGTCGGTGGCGGGCGCGGCGGCGCCGCCGCAGCCGCCGCTGTCGCGGTAGGTGTTGCGCACCGAGCTCTTCTTCCTGCGCGTCTCCGCTCCCGACAGCTCGCCACCAGCCGCGCCGCCGCCAAAGCCGCCAAGGCCGCCGAGGCCGCCGAGGCCGCCGAGGCCGCCGAGGCCGCCGCCGCCCATGTCGCCGAACGCGTCGCCGACCGTCCTTGCGGCGGCGGCGACGCGCGCGGTGGCCGTCGACGACCCCTCGCGCGCGGTGCGCTGGTCGAGGCCGCGCCGCGTCGCCTGCAGCTCGTTGCGGCGCGTCTGCTTCTGCACCTGCATCGCCACAAACTCCTCGAAGTCGACGAAGCCGTTCTTGTCGAGGTCGGCGAGCTTGAAGATGGCCTCGGTCTTGCGCGGGTCGAACGGCTTGTTGGCGCGCGCGCTCACCGAGCGCATCACGCCCTCGAACTCGGCGTAAGTGACGACGCCGTCGCCGTCGGCGTCCCATTGGCCATAGAGCGCTCGCAGCCGAGAGACCTCGGGGCCGCGCAGCAGCTTGGCGAAGACCTGACGCCCCGTCGCCGCCATCACGACGCGCAGCAGCTGCGAGCCGTCGCCCTCGTCGGTCTTGGTGAGCGTGGCGCGCTGCACCGCCGCGTGCTTGAGCACCTCCTGCGACACCTTCCGGTTGAAGTCGGTGCGCAGCTCGTCGTTTGCGGCCTGCAGCTCGCGCTGCAGCTCCTTCTCAGCCTTGGCCTGCACCTTGGCGGCGATGTCGATCATGCGCTGCCGTTGCACGAGCTTCGCCTCCGCCCTGGCCTTGAGCAGCAGCGCCTCGATCTCCGTCTCCATCATGTGGTAGTCCTGCCCCTGCAGCAGCGCCTGCAGCTGCGCCGGCGTCAGAATCTGCACAGGCTCCGCACCGTGCATCGAGCCCGACGCGCCGCCGCCGTCGTAGTCGTCGCCGTCGTCGTCGCCGTCGTCGCCGGGCAGCACGACGCTGCCGCTGCTCATGACGCGGCTCAGCTTGAGCTTGGGCACCGTGCCGCTCCGCGCCGCGCGCCCCATCGCACGCGCCACCTCCTTGTCGACCGCCGCCTCCTTCTGCGCTCCCGACATTTCCGCCCCCGGCTCCGCCGGCAACGAGCCGTCACCACCGTCGTCGGACGACAGCGGGCCGCTGCCGCCCGCGTCGCCGCTGGCCTTGCCTTGCCTTGCCTTGCTGCTCGCCGCCTTGCGCTGCTTTGCCCTCTCGGCGCGCCTCGCGGTCGCCTCCTTGCGGGCCGCGTGGCCGCGCCAGTGGCGCTGGATCGTGCGTGCGGCGGTGCGCTTGCGCTGGAATGCCGAGCGCCGTATCGCCATCGCACAGAAGGCCGCGACGATGGGCGTCGCCTTTCGCTTCTTCTCCCACTGCGCCATCTTCCGTTTGAGGATCGGCAGCACCTCCTCCACGGGCTTCTCGCCGAGCTCCTCGAGGAACTTGCCCTTGCCCGCGCGCAGGAACATCTTGGTCACGCCGAGCGCGTAGTCGGCCGGAGACATCTCGGCGATCGCCGCGAGCAGCTCGCAGAACTGCGCCGGCGTCAGCTGCGCCACCTCCGGCACCGAGCTGAGGTGGCGCTTGTAGCGGTCGACCATCAGCGAGTACGGCACACGGTTTGGGTATCCGTGGCGCATCAGCTGCACCGCCTCGAGCGTGCCGTTGGCGCGCAGCTGCGCCAGCACCATCTCCGACGTGAACTCGCGCCGCGCCGCCCGCGCGTTGGGCTTGATGCAGCGCACAAAGTGAGACGACGTCGAGTGAAGCGTCGCGAGCAGCGCCTCGATGTCGGCGACGAAGCGTTTGCTCACCGACGAGAAGCCGCCGCCGCCGCCGCCGCCGCCGTTGCCGCCGCCGCCGCGGCGCTGCTTGGGCGGCGCCGCCGCCGCCTGCTCGGCCACGGCGAGCGCCACCAGCTCTCGCACCGTCGCGCAGCTCGAGGCGGCGAGGCGGTCGGCGTACTGCTGGTCGAGCGAGTCGTTGTTCTTCTGCAGGAAGCCGTTGCACGAGTAGCGCACCGTCGCCGCGTAGTGCGCCACCACAAAGTCGCTGCTGCTCTCGCCGCCGCCGCCGCCGCCGCCGCCGCCGCCGCCCCTCGCGCCGCCGCCGCCCCTTCTCCCGGCGGGCGCGGCGCGGAGGCACGGGTGCTTTGCGTGGCTCTCGAGGATGGCGGCGCACAGCTTCGCGTCCGTCGCCTTCGGCGTCTTGCATTGCGAGTCGAGGAGCTTGAAGATGCCGAGCGGCGGCTTCTCCAGCATGTCGATGCACGGCTGGTTGTCCTGGTAGTCGATCTTGACGATGTCGATGCACTCCTCTGCGTAGGTTTGCTCCTCGGCCTTGAAGACCGACTTGAGGAAGAACTGATGCAGCTTCTCGTTGGCAAAGTTGATGCACAGCTGCTCGAACGAGTTGGTCTCGAAGATCTCAAACCCGAAGACGTCCAGCAGCCCAATGAACGGCATCGACGGCGTCGCGCCGCCGCGCAGCGAGCTATTGACGCGCGAGACGAGCCAGCCGAAGAGCTGCGTGTAGAGCGCCTTGACGACGGCGTTGCGCGCGGCGACGGCCTGCGCCGGCGTGAGCTGGATCGAGTAGACGGCGCCCGGCACGCGCATCGTCCGCTGCGTCATCAGCACGTCGAGCTCGGCGCAGCCGATCAGCGCCTCGGCGCGCCGCAGCGCCGCCGCGCCGTCGGGCTCGGCGAGGCGCGCGTACTCGGTGTCGTCGGTCGCCGAGGCGCTGGCGTCGGCCGCCGCGCGCGCGCCCGCAAAGCGCACGTTGCCGAGGTGGAGGACCGCGGCGAGCACCGCGACCGCCTCGGCCTGCTGCGCCGGCGCGAGCCCCACCGCCCCCATCGCGCCGCGCATCCGCCGGTACTCGGTCGCGTCGTCGCCCCACGCGGGGTTGAGGTGGCTGGTGCCGCTGGCGTCGCGCTGCGTCGACGCCGACTGCAGCAGCGCATACTCGGCGACCGAGCCGCACAGCCGCAGCCGCTGGTGGCGGTCGGCGTCGTCGGCGCCGGCCTGCAGCATGTAGAAGGCATGGTAGTTGCGCTCGGCCGCGCCGTGCTGCACCACGCGGCTCTTCTCGAGCAGGTAGGTCGTCATCGCGGCGCCCGCGACGCCGCCGTGAGCGTCAAACGAGATGCGGATGAACTTGCCGAAGCGCGACGAGTTGCAGTTCATCCCCGTCTTCGCGTTGCCGAAGGCCTCGAGCACCGGGTTCGACTGCAGGATCGCCTCGGCCAGGTCCTGCGTCCCGGCGTCGCTGCTGGCGGCGCCGCTGGCAGAGCTGCCGCCCTGCCGCGAGCGCCACGCAAAGTAGCGCATCAAATACTTGTTGGTCTCCGTCTTGCCGGCACCGCTCTCGCCGCTGATGACGACGGACTGCGAGCGGCGGTCGCGTCGGATGCGCTGGAACGCCTCCTCGGCCGACGCGAACACGTGCGGCTCCGTCTGGGAGAGCGGCCGATTGGGGAAGGCGGCCATCGTCGCCTCGGTGTAGATGGAGAGCTGCTCGTACGGGTTGATGGCGAGCATGATGCTGCCGGTGAACGTGTAGATGTCACCCTGCTCAAACCGTCGCCGCAGGTTGGCCAGCACCGACTCCTCAGTCAGCTCGACCAGCTGGCAGCTGTCGGGCACCGTGGCGGGGCGCTGCGGCTGCTGCTTGCCGCGTGGCGTCGCGAGCTTCGTCACCGTGTCGCGCGCCCTGTCCAGCCCCTTGCGGAGCGCGTCCATGCTGAGCGGTTGACGGCAGTCCTTGAGCTAGGCTAACTCTCAAGGCGCGGCGCGCTCATGGCGCAGCGGCTGGCTGCGTAAACGCTGGCTCTCCAATTCTCGAACCTTAAGTTTCGCGCCGTGGGTTGCGGTGATTTGCACCAGCACTAAAAGGAGGGCACTGTGATTCCATATGGTTTTTCATTATGAATTTTATTCGGGTTTTCTGATTTTTCAACTTAGTTTTTTTCCCTGGCGCGCGCGCAGAGCATTCACGTCTGCGAAACTGCCGAACGGCTTGCATCGTGCATTGTACACGTGTGTTTCCGCCTAGGTTGCGT
>Ga0209713_10000486_pt1 | contig 22392 bp, 9 predicted proteins | sample ArcOceMetagenome_3_FD_187444 | JGI IMG/M metagenome (GOLD analysis project Ga0209713, IMG submission 187444) | Marine eukaryotic phytoplankton communities from Arctic Ocean - Arctic Ocean- Svalbard ARC20M Metagenome (SPAdes) (version 2) | ecosystem: Environmental > Aquatic > Marine > Oceanic... | reverse complement strand
CATTGACCTTGGACATGCATGGCAATGATGGTGGGCTATGATGAGCGTCTCTTGGGACCCTCCTGGCGTCACCCACGACCTCCTCGAGTACCTTAAAGCCGAAAGTATAAGGGAAGAAAGCGTTTGGCGCGGGGTAAGAAACCGTTCTGAAGCGCAGAATGGCGTCTCTGAACCACCCACCCACCTGCTCATGCCGGCTGCGCTGGTGATCCCGACCGCCACCTGACAGCACACCACAAAACCCAGCACTGCCTGGCAGGATTTGCACGAGTTGGTCCTCCAGGCAGACGAGGCGAGGGGCGGAACCACCTGGAGAAACGGCAACACTTTGCAGAGGCGGGCGGGGCAAGAGCGGCCTGGCGCGACGTGGTAACTGTCCTGGTCTTAGATCAGAACGGGCCACGTCGCAGCGCAGCAGGGCAGCGACACCGAGCTGATCTCCGACCTGCCGGCGCGGGGTAACCCGCGAGTCCGGCTGGCTCGGGATCAGTGTATCCCTCCTCCTGACCGGCGGCTTAGGAAAAGCTAAGATCTAAAGTAATCTAAAGCCACCCCCACGCCCAAACAGCCTAAACAGGCCTCGCACGGTGGTGTGCCTCATGCGGTATTGGCGATCTAAAGTATCTAATGAATTAAATAAACGAGAGCGGGAGAGCTCCTCATTCTCAAGTGCCGACGTGCCGACCATCCACCACGATGTCCTCGTGGCGCACACGCACGCGCGAGACGAGGCCGGGGTGCGCCGCCGTCATCGCGACCGCCATCGCGTCGCGCTGCGACGGCGGCGGCTCGCTCACCCCTCGCGCCACCGAGGAGGAGTGCTGCGGGGCGTCGCCGGAGAAGCCCGAGCGCAGCGCGCGCGCCTCGGTGTCGAGCAGCACCTCGTCGCCGTGGGCGCGCAGCCCGAGCGCCGCGTAGCCGTTGGTGTGCCCCACGCGCTCGAGCAGCATCGGCGCGACCTCGCCGTCGTCGTCGACGAGCACGCACCGCCGCCCCGTCGCGGCGCGCGCCTGGTACTCGGCGGAGCGCAGCTCGGCAAACGGGTCGATGACGGCGTGCGAGTCCGACCCGATCGAGAGCGGCACGCCAGCCGCGAAGAGGTCGGCCGTGCGCGGCACGCCGTCGCCCAGGTCGCCCTCGGTCGTCGGGCACAGGCACACGCCCGCGCCCGAGGCGGCGAGCGTGGCGACGTCGCTGTCGTCGAGGTGCGTCGCGTGGACGACGAAGCTCGACGGCGTGAGCACTCCCTCGCCCGCCAGCAGGCCGATCGGGCTCTTGCCGCACACCTCTCTGCACTCGTCGACCTCCGCGCGCTGCTCCGAGGCGTGCGCGTGCAGCACGAGGCCACGCTCGCGCGTCAGCTCGGCGAGCGGGCCCAGCCACGCCGGTGGCACCGCTCGCACCGAGTGGACGGCCATGCCGATCGATCCCATCTCGTTGTCGACGAGCGGCTCGGCGGCGAGCAGGTCGAGAGCGCGCTCGACCTCCTCGAGCGAGGCCGCGCCGAAGCGCTGCTGCCGCTCGGAGAGCGGCTCTCCGCGCAGACCGCCGCGTGCGTACACCGCGTACAGCAGCGTCAGGCGGATGCCAACCTGCCGAGCCGCCCGCAGCATGGCCCTGGACGTGGCAACTGGATCGTCGTATCGCGTGCCGTCGGGCTGGTGGTGGACGTAGTGGAACTCGCCCACGGCGGTGTACCCAGCCTCGGCGCACTCCACGTAGCACTCGCGAGCCGCCACCTCGAGCTGGTCGAGGCTGAGCGCCGTCGCGGTGGCGTACATGGTCTCGCGCCACGTCCAGAACGTGTCCTGCGCTCGAGGGTCGCGCCGCTGCACGCGGCCGCGGAGGAGGCGCTGGAAGGCGTGCGAGTGCGCGTTGGCGAAGCCGGGGAGCCAGCCGGCGGCGCGCATTAGCCGCTTACTTTGTAATGCAAGAGACATGCAAAACTTCGTTTGGTAATTCTGGCTAGCGCGCGCTTTGTTTGGATGCTCAAGCAGCTCGCCGCCACCGCCGCTGCTGCCGCGCTCGCGCTCTACCTCTACCGACGCAAGCGCGTCTCGCAGCCGCTCCCGCCCTTCACTGTCGTTAGCCCGACCTTCTATCCATCTCTCACCGACGTGCGCTGCCAGCTGGGTATCGCCGCGTGCCGCGAGGCCAAGCGGCTCGGCTTCACGCTGCTGCTGGTCGACGCCTCGTCGCCGGAGATCAAGGCCGCGCTGACCCAGGCGGGCGCCATCGTCAAGCCACAGACCTACAAGGGCCGCAAGGGCGCCGCGCTGCGGGAGGCGATCGCGCTCGCGTCGGCCGAGCTGCCCGCCGACGGCGTCGTGTGCATCCAGGAGCTCGAGAAGGTCGAGATGATCGCGCTGTGGGCCGACGTGCTCACCTCGATCGGCGGGTCCAAGGGCGCGAGCATCGTCGTGCCGCGACGTGCCGACAGCCAGTTCAAGGCCTCGTACCCGATCGAGCAATACTATCAGGAGAACTTTGCCAACCTGTACCTCGACTCGCACGCGCGTGCTGTTGGGTTCCCGTCGATCGACTGGACGATGGGGCCGCTCTGCTTCCGAGCGGCGCTCGCGACGCACTGGACGAAGTTCGAGGGCGAGCTGTGGGACGCGCAGATCGTGCCGATGGTGCGCGCGGCGCGCTGGCACGGCGCGGTCGTCGCCTCGCACTCGGTGCCCTTCAGATTGTCGGCGACGATGAAGGCCGAGGAGGAGGGCGTGCCCAAGTGGGGCGACAAGAGGCTCGACCAGCTCAACTTTCTGTGGAAGCACGTCGGCGGCGCGCTCAAGGAGACGGCCGAGGGCGCGGGCGCGTCTTAGGCCAATCACGTGCCCATTTTCTGCCTGTGTGGGGTTGGCCGCCTGTGAGGCTGCGAGTCGCATGATAACTGAAATGTATTTTGAACGTACTGGAGTGAGAACAGCGACCTAAGCCTCCTCAACTGACGCTGCCCGGGAAGGCGCAGTTGGTATTGTACGTCTCGAGCATCGTGCGGCACATCTCGAAGCCCGGGTTCTTGTACGGGCGCGGCTCTGGTGTGTCTGGCCCGTACGGGTCGTACGGGTCGGGGCCGGTGAAGCCGGGCGTGCGCGGCGGGTAGGGTGGCGCGCCGAGCAGCGCGGGGATCAGCCGCTGGCCGACGAGGATGGGCAGCACCTGCAGCACGGAGTAGAGCGGCGCGAGGATGAGCATGATGACGGCGGGCACGAGGGCCTTGACCATCCTGATCAGCATCTGCAGGATGATCTCGACGAGCTCCGAGATGAAGCCCTTGATCATGTCGACGATCCCGGGCTGCGCCGGCGCCAAGGGCCGACCACCCTTGCCGCCGCCGCCGCCGCCGCCAGCCGCGCCGCCGCCGCCAAAGGTGAGCGCATCCTGCTCCGCAGACGCCACCGTCACCGCGCGCCCCTCGGCCTCCTCCGCCCTCTCGCGCGCCTCGGCGGCGCCACGCAGCGCCACCGCCGCGATCATCGCGTCGGAGCCCGCGAGCCCGCCGCCGTGCCGCCGCCGCTGCTGCCGCGCCGCCGCGCGCTGTCGCTTGAGCCACGCGCGGTCGGCCTCGAGCGCGTTGCCGCTGCGCGCCGCCGCTGCGCCGCCGAGGCCCGCGGCCGCCGCGCTCGCCGCGGCGCCAAACTCGTCCGAGCCGCTCTGCAGCAGCTGCGCCGTTGCGAGGGTCTCGCGCCTCTGCTGCGCCGCATGTGCCGCCGCGCCGCCGTTGGCACGCGCGGCCGCCTCCGCCGCCGCGCTCCATCCCATCCACGGCATCTCCTCTCCCTCCTGATCGTGGGCGGCGCTGGCGTCGGCGGCGGCGGCGGCGTGGCTGCGGTGCGTCGTGGTGGTCACGCCGAGCTGCAGCGCGCGCGGCGGCGCGGTGCAGAAGCGCAGGTAGCTCTCGAGCAGCGTGTAGCAGTGCGGCGACTCGCGCAGCTCGTTGGAGCCGTACTGGCGGCCGAAGGGGTCGGCCATGTTGGCGCCGAGCAGGCCGCCGTAGAAGGTGCCAAAGTCGCTCCCCGCCTTGTACCACTGCATCCCCTCGAGCGGGTTGTACGGCGAGGTGCCCGGGCACGGGCCCTGCGCCCACTCGCGGTACAGGCGCGTCGCCTCCGGCGCCGTCTCGGGGCTCATCTTGTTGGCGAGGTGCAGGTAGAGCTCGTTGACGTCGGCCGGCAGCGGGTTGCCAACGGGGCACGGCGGCACGACGCCCTTGTTGATCTCCTCGACATCGCGGCTCAGCTTGTCCTTGGCGTCGTCGGCGTTCTGCTTCGACTGCTTCGCGTACTCGGCCGCCACCTGGTCGAGCCCGCCGAAGCACAGCTTGCCCAGCGTGTTCATCAGCTTGTCGAGCATCGGCGCCTTGGGCTTGCCGCCACCGCCCACGCCGCCAGCCGCCGGGGCGTCGGATTCGGCGAGCAGGGCGACGACGCTCGGCTTGCCCCGCTTCTTCGCCTCCCACTGCAGCGCTTTGCACGGCTGCGGCAGCGCCGAGTCGTTGCGGGCGAGCGCGTCGCGCGTCCAGTTTTGCAGGGGCGGCGCGGCGGTCCCAAGCCGCTGCGCAGACGGCTGCGCGTGGTGCAGCTCGAATGCCTGCTGGATGGCGGCGGCCATGCCACCACGCTGTGGAGACGCACCCGGCGCCCCGATGGGCCAGCGCGGCTCGCCCAACGAGCTGACGGACGGCTGCAGCAGCGCCTGCGCCTGCCTGCCCGCCCGGCGCAGCCGGCGGCTGGCCACACTCGGCGCCCACACGTTGTGCGTCTCGGCACCCGACAGATCGTCGTGCTGCCCGGCGAGGCTGTGCAGCAGCGCCCACACGCCCACGCTCTGGTTCTTGCCGAAGACGTCGAGCAGCGCGTCGCCGAGCCGGTTGCCCGCCGCCTTGACGTACGCGCGCCGCATGTGCGCGTCCTCGGCGCTGAGCGTCCTGTTGCCCAGCGCACGCTCCACCTCGTGCTGTACAAACGAGTGCGAGACGCGCGGAGGCCGCGAGGCCAGCCGCTCGAGCGCCGCGAGGCTGGGCTGTTGCGACGGCGGCGGCATGGAAGTTGCCTTCCTAAGTAAGAAGGCATGTTTCTTGTGAGAAACGCGGAGCGCGCGCGTAGTATTGTCCTCTGAGGCCTCTGCAAGGAAGGTCGATTCTTCGGCGCGCTCCGCGATCTCCGCTCGACGTGCACTTTGTGCTGCCCGCACGCGGTCCATCCCCCCGCACTCAGTGTTTAGCTGGTTAGGGTATTCTCTAGTTCTCAGTGTCTTCATACTGTTCCTTAGTCAGTGATATATCTTCGCCAAAAAGTACTTCATTGACCCTTTGTTTCCCGCTGCGCTAACGTCTCAGTGGCGTTTACCACACGATGAGCGACGACGACGACGCCTCCGACCCGGACGACGACACCGGCTACCACTCACCGACGCCGCAGCTTCGCCGTCAGCTGCAGGAGTGCCGCGCGGCGCTATCCCTGTCCGAGAGCCGAACGCTGGCCAGCACGCGAAACGCGGCGCAGTGCAAGCAGGAGCTGGAGGACGTGTCGATCCGAGCGCGGCGCACGCAGGCGCACATCGACGCGATGTGCAGCGAGCTCCAGCAGGCGGAGGCGGAGGCCGGCATGGCCGAGGCCGCTCGCGACGCGGCCACCGCCAAGCTGATGGCGAGCAGCTCAGGGACACGCGAGGCGATGCAGCGCTTCCGGCAGACGCTGGGCCAGCTGGAGGGCGGCGTGGCGCAGCGCACCGCGCGCACGCAGCAGCAGCTGCAGCAGCTCACGCTGCTCGTCGGCGAGCTGCAGCACGAGGCGGGCGGGCGGGGCGGCCTGACCACGGCGCCGCCGCGCATGCGCTCGCTCCTGCGGCAGATCCAGCAGTGCCTGCGATTCGCGTCGCAGGACGCGGCACTGCCCGGTCGCGCCTTTGTCACGGCCCCGCGCCCGGCGGCGGCCGCAGCCGCGGCGGCGGCGGCGTCGCGAGTGCCGGTGGGGTCGCTCACGAGCGTTGGCGGCGGCATCCAGGAGCTGGAGTGCGAGCCCAGCCACGCGAGCATGGCAACAGCCGCAGCCTCCGGCGCGCCGATCGCCGGAACGCCGTCTGCACCCTCGGCGGCGCCGCCGCCCAGGTCTGTCCGTGGGCCGGGCGCGCGCAAGAAGTCGCCGGTCAGGCCGGCCTCGGGCGGGCCCGCCGCGCCGCCGCTGACGCCGGGCGACGAGGCCGAGCTGGAGGCGGTGGCGAGGGTCGCGATGTCCGCCGCCCCTGCGATCGCGGCGCGCGCGCCCGCCACGCCTGGAGCGGCTGGCTCCTCGGCGACCGCCGCTGGCGCGCCGCCGAGAGGCCTGTCGGCGGCCGCGACGGTCGCTGCCGCGGCGGCCGCCGCCGCGCAGGGAGAGAGGGCGGCGGAGGCGGAGGCGGAGGCGCGGCAGCTGCGCAAGGATCTGAAGAGCGCGCAGGAGCAGCTGGGGGCGTCGGCCGGGCAGGAGGAGCGCGCGCAGGAGCTGGTGGGCAAGTACCAGGAGCACATCAAGCAGCTGCAGCAGACGCACGAGGAGCGCGAGGAGGCGCTGCGGCGGCAGCTGCGCGAGCTCGAGGCAGAGGCGGAGGCGGCGGTGAGCGCGATGAGCACGGCGCAGGCCGAGCACGCGGAGGCGATCCGGCACGAGATGCAGACCGAGATGCGGCTCAAGCTCGAGGCGGCCGCGCAGGAGGACAGCGCGCGCCGCGCCGCGCAGCGCGAGGCGGAGGCGGCGTCGGAGCGCGAGCTGCGCCGCGCCCTCGAGGACACGTGCGCGACGCTCTCGTCGGTGCAGGCGCAGCGCGAGGAGCAGGCGGCCGAGCGCGACGCGCTGCAGGCGGCGCTCGCGCAGGTGCGGCAGTGGGCGCAGGCGCGCGAGCTCGAGGCGGCCGAGCTGCGCCGCGCCGCCGACGACCAGGCGCACAACTACGAGGCCGCCGCCGACGAGCTGCACCGCACCGCCTCGCAGCAGCAGCTGCTGTGCACGGTGCTGCGCCAGCAGCTGCGCGAGGCGACCGAGCAGCGCCAGCAGGCGCAGGACACGCTGCTGCGCGAGCGACACCAGCGCGCCCAGCAGCCGCTGCCGCCCACAGCAGCGACGCAGCCGCCCGCGCCTCCACAGAGGCAGCCGCCCTCGCCGCCACAGAGGCAGCCGCCGCCACCAGAGCCGCCACCGCCGCAGGAGGTGCCGCCGCCGCCACCTTCGGCTTCGGCGCCGCTGCCGCCTTCGGAGGGGCGGCTGGCAGCGGCGGGCGACAACGCATACGTCGCGTACACGGGCGGCGGCTCGAGGAGCAGCGGCGTGGCAGCGGGGAGCGGCACGGCGGCGGCGGGCGACGGCGTGGACACGGCGTTGCGCGAGGAGCTGCGCAACCTCGACACCGAGATGAACTCGCTGCACCAGAGCCTGTATGACGCCGCCGTGCGCTTTGGCGCAGCAGGCGTCTGAGCGCGCAAAACCTTTCAACTCATCATCATAAAATAGAAATAAAATAAATGCACGGTACACGGAAAGCTGAGCCGGCGTCTGTCATATTTCAGCCACCGGACGATGCGATCCGCTTCAGAACGTAGTTCGAGTCTGGCGTCGCGGACACGAACTGCTCGGCGTCGCCGTTCGCGCCGCCGCCGCAGGTGTCGTCGTGCGGCACGATGTCCTGGGAGATCTCGAGGGCGGCGGCGGCGTCGAGCTTCGTGAAGTTGAAGAAGTAGCCGCCGAGCGCAGAGGCGGCGCGCAGGTCGGCGTAGATGCGCGGCCGCGCGTCGGTGATGGCGAGCGACTTCATCCCCATCAGCGTGTTGGTCTCGCGCAGCAGCGCGAGCACCTCGAGCACGCCGGTGGCGGCGCGCGACGCCGAGAAGCGCCGCTCGAGCAGCCGGCGGCCGCCCCACATGAGGCGGTGCCACGTCGTGGCGTTGTAGTATCCGTTGAGCACGGCGGCGGCGAGGGCGTGCGGCGTGTCGGCGAGCAGCGCGTGTTCGCCGTCGACGGCGTGCATCCCCGAGACGGCGAGCGACGTGCACACGACGGGCACGCCGAGCTGGTGCGCGCTGTTGATCTTGCCCTTGACGCCGGCGCCCCACCGCAGCGGCGCCACGCTGAGCCGCGCCTTGGCGAAGAGCGGCCGCAGCGACGGCACGTAGCCGTGGATGACGACGCGCGGGTGGCCGCCGAGCACGGTGCCGTTGAGCTCGAGGACGCTCTGGGGGATCGCGTTGGAGCCGATGACGTGGAAGACGAAGCCGGCGTCGTCGCGCACGCGCGGCGCGCGCGCGAGCCGCGGCAGCACCTCGCGCGCAAAGAAGAGCACCGCGTCGCGGTTGGGCAGGTGGTTGAAGTTGCCGACGAAGACGAGGCCGCGCCGCCTCGCAAACGGCGTCGTGGTGCGCGGCTGCGGCTCGTGCGCGTTGGCGATGACCTGCGCGCGCACCGGCTCGCGCCCCGCCGCCTCCATCTCGAGGCGCAGCTGCTCGCCCTCCTCCTCGGAGACGACGACGGCGACGGCCGACGCCGAGACGGCGTCGAGCTCGATCTCGCGCAGTCGCGCGTGCTCGGTCGCGTTCGAGAGGCCGCCGTCGACGTTGGCGCCGAAGACCGACTCGAGCAGCTGCGGGTCGGACGCGTGGGCCTCGATGAAGGCGCGCCGCGCCCTCTCGCGCGCAAAGTGGAGGTCGACGGTGTCGTAGACGAGCAGCGTGTTCGGGTAGTGGCGGTGGAGGATGTCGCGCACCGCCGCGAAGGTGTCGCGCCGCGCGACGAGGATGAAGTCGTACGGCTCGCGGATCGTGAAGGCGCGCATCATGTGGAAGGACGGGATGACGTGCACGCCCATGTACTGCAGCATCCGCATGTACCGCTCGTGCCGCCCCTTGCCCGAGCGCTGCACCGTCACGATCGAGACGTGCACGCGCATCGCGAGCAGGATCTTGAGCACCACCAGGTCGCGCACCGAGCCGCTGTCGCGGTCGGGCTCGGGCAGGATCATGTCCATCCACAGCATGCGGTACGTGTACATGCGCGTCGCCGCGAGGTGCGTGTACATCGTCTTGTGCGGCTGCGTGCACGCCGAGGCGACCTCGCACGGCGGCATGTGGCTGCGCAGCGCGCCCTGCCACTTGGACGTGAAGTGGCGGCGGTTGCGCGCGATCAGGCTGTCCATCGACTCGGCGGCGGCGCGGTCGGCCTCGGCGTAGGTCGTGTGCGACTGGTGCACGACGTGCGCAAACGGCTGGTAGAGCACGCGCAGCCCGGCGGCGCGCACGGTGAAGGCGAGGTCGGTGTCCTCGTAGTAGCCGGGCGAGAAGTGGAAGTCGAACATGTTGCGGCCGACGAAGAGGTCGCGCCGCACCATCGCGCACGCCGCCGAGACGTAGTCGGTCTCGCGCACGTAGTTGAGGCGATGGTTGCCCTCGTTGTCGCGCCCCGTGCGCAGCCGCGAGTTCTTGAGGAACCATGCGCCCGTGCCGCCCGACCAGACGATCGCGCCCGCCTCCTGCATCGTGTCGTTGTGCCCGACCAGCTTGGCGCCGACGACGCCGACGTCGGCGTGCGTCGCAAACGTGCCGTGCAGCGCGCGCAGCGCGTTCTCGCGCACGAAGGCGTCGTTGTTGAGGAAGAGGAGGTGCGTGCCCGTCGCGCGGCGCGCCGCCTCGGTGCACGCGAGCGTGAAGCCCACCGAGACCTCGTAACGGTCGATCTGGAAGCGGATCCCAAACTCGGAAGCGAGGCGGCGCAGCAGCGCGGGTAGCTCGCCCGTCACCTCGTCGGAGCCGTCGTCGACAAAGAGGTACTCAGCCGACGGCAGCTCGGACGCGCACGCGAAGAGCGCGAGCATGCTCTGCGCCGTCATGTTCTCGTGGTTGTGGTACGCCACGATCACGGAGACGGCGGGCGGCTCGCCCAGCGGCGGCGCCAGCTGCCCACCCGCCGCCTCCGCGCGGCTCGCGGGCAGCGCGCACGGCGCGACGCCCGCATCGACCGACGCGCCGTAGACCCACGGCGGCGGCGTCGTCCCGAGCCGCGAGTGGAAGTGCACCGGCGCGGGGCGGCGCGAGTGCGGCAGCTTCTTCCAGTCTTGCCGATCGATCCACGCGGGCCGCGCGTGCCTCGCCGGCTCCGTGGCGCCGCCTCCGCCTCCGCCTCCGCCGTCGGCCTCGCCCTCGTCGGCCTCCTCTCCGCCACCGCCGCCACCGCCGCCACCGCCACTGCCACCGCCGCCACCGCCGCCGCCACGACGGGCACTGCTCTTGCCGCCGTCGCTCACGGAGTCGACGCCATAGTACAGAGGCTGCTCGTCGTCGTCCTCCGCCTCGCGGCCGGCGCAGCAGGCGAAGGCATACGACACGATGAGCCGTGGCCAGCGTTGCGGCTTGGAGTTTGCGGCCGAGTAGTAGGCGCACGTCTTCTTGAGCATCTTTGTCGGGTGCTTATCCGGGTTGCCGAAGAGCTTCTCGGTCAGCACAAAGTTGAGCCGCTTCGTGCGTCCCACCATCGAGAGCTGCCGCCCGTTCAGGTTTAGCGGCACACGGAAGCGCGACGAGAAGGCCTGGTTCGACCACTGCGCAGTGAGACGGCGTGGATACGCGCGATTGATTGGGATGGTGAGCGGGTCCTGATTGGCGCGCAGCAGATGCAGCTGGTGCGTGAAGTTGGCCGTGGCCAAGTGGCACTGCGCGGTGCCGGACAGCCGCAGCTCGACATCGACGAGCCTCGCGCCGTCGCGCAGCTGCAGCGCGCTCAGGTCGAAGCGCATGAAGCCGGCCCACTTGCGTAACCGCTGGTTGGTCAGCAACATCAGCACGCCCTTGTTCGCCGTGTGGTTGCAGAAGGGCAGCGAGCAGCTCATCTCGGGCAGGCTGACGGCTCGTTGGACGCACTGGCCATTTGGAAGCCGAAACGTGGTCAGGTTGTGCTGAACGAGATCGGATCTAGGCAGCGCTGCTGTGCCAACAGGGCCCTGGTGGAGCGGCGCCGCCTCGCGCGTGCCGCCGCCACCCAGTGAGGCCATGTCGTGCCAGATGACGGCGAGCAGCCAGACAGCGCCGACAAGTGCGGCGACGACGGGTTTTCGTCTCAGAGCCGCTGGTAGCAGCTGCGGCTGCTGCGCTTGCGGCGGGCGACGAGGCTCGCCAAGCGGAATATAGGATGCTGGCATGCTGACCACCAGGAGCTAACGCAGCCAGCCGTCAAACTCCGACCATGCACGCTCCCTGTTAGGGCTTAGGGGGGGGGGGTTACCCAGCGGACAGGCTAAGCCATGCGAGGCCCCGCGAGTCCGGCTGGCTCGGGATCAGTGTCTCCCCACGTGGGCTCTCCTGACCGGCAGCTTAGGAAAAGCAATGATCTAAAGTATCTAAAGTACTCTGCGTGCAGTCCAGTGTTTGGCCGACGTTAATGTCTGCGCGCCATCCCATGTAGAAAGCCTGCGACTACGACGCTTATGCGCGTTGGTTTAGCATGTCACACGCACAAACTTGAAAATCACACAACACGAGCGGCCTGACCCCACACGCCACAACCCCTCCCCCCTCCAAGCGCTCGCTCAGATCTCGGCGGTCACGACGGGGTTGCCGTTGGACTTGCACAGCAGCGTGGGCGGCAGGTCGGCCGTGAGCACCTGCAGCGCCTCGAGGTAGCGTGCGCCGGCGCCGGCGGCGGTGCGTGGCGGCGGCGGCAGCGCGATGCAGACGAGGCTGGCGTCGGCCGAGTGCTCGCGGATCGCCGCGTTGACCGCCTGCGCCGCGGCGACGGAGCGGCTGTCGCCCTCGAGCCAGCCCCACTCGCAAAACGTCTCGGGCGCGCTGCTGCCGACCGCGAGCGTCTCCGGCAGCGGCACCTTCTCGACGCGCGCCTTGACGCGCATGTCGTGGAGCCACGCGATCAGCGTGCCCTTTTGCATCGCCTCCGCCGGGCCCTCGACTCCCGCGGCGGCCGCCTCGCCGCCCAGCATGAGCACGCGCATCGGCGCGCCGCCCTTGGCGCGCTTGGGCCTGTTGGCCTCGACGATGGTCGAGTACGGCGACGTCGTCGTCGCGTTGGTCAGCGCGCCGCCCGGCGTCGCGGTGGGGTCGTTTACGACGCTCGCCGTGAGGCGGCCGAGGGCGCCGGCGGGCGCCTTTGCGGCGAGATGGCCCATCTGCACCGCGAGGCCGAGCTCGGCGTCGACGAGCTGGTTGGCCGCGTCGGACGGCTTGGCCGTCCCCGTCTGCTTCATCTCGGCGCCGGGCGTCGTCGGCAGCTGGCCGAGCACCCACACGTCGACGCGGCCCTCGGCGGCGGCGCCGGCGGCGGCGCCCGGGTTGGCGAGGACGAGCAGGTTGTGGCCGAGCGCGAGGGCGTCGCCGAGGCAGCCCGCGTACTCGTCGGGCCCCTCGACGGGCAGCTGGTAGCGCGGCGCCTCGTGCGACGCCGAGGCGGGCGGCTTGTCGAGCAGCGGCACCACGACGGTGTCGGGGCGGAGCGCACCGAGGCCGCCGCCCATCAGCAGGTTGGCGAGGCCGAGGCGCAGCGTCGGCGCGACGCACAGCTGCTCGAAGGCGCCGAGGCCGGGCACCGCCGCCACCTGCGAGCGCAGCGCCTCGCGCGCGCTCATCACCGCCGCGCCGCTGCACCACTCGTCGGTGGCGCCGCCGCCGCCGCCGCCGCCGCCGCCGCCGCCGCCGCCGCCGCCGCCGCCGCTGCTGCTGTAGCCGCCGTAGCCGCCGCTCCCCTTGGGCGTGACGGCGCGACCCGCGATCAGCAGGCCGCCACGGCCGGCGAGGCGGCCGGCGACCTGCAGGCACGCGGTCGCGGCGTCGCGCGCCGGCAGCAGCAGCATCAGCTGCGGCCGCCAGTACTTTGGGTGCGGCGCGCGGCGGCCGAGGGCGAGCAGCGCCGCGCGCGCCGCCGAGAAGCAGAGCGGCTGCGAGATGTCGGCCCAGCGCGACGCGTCGAAGCGGAGCGAGATGTAGATGAAGAGCGCCACGACGACGCCGAGCGTGATCACGGCGAAGGTCGCGTTGAGGAAGAACATCGAGACGATCGTGAGCGCGGCGCCCGCGAGCGAGAGCTGCCACGAGTAGTAGCGCCAGTGCGGCCGGAAGTTGGGCACGCCCGACAGCTCGAGCAGCGCCGCCGAGAGGTTGGTCAGCGTGTACGTGACGAGGAAGAAGTTGGTGAGGACCGGCGCGACCGCGTCGATGCCGCCGATGAAGAGGCCCGTCTGCGCGAGCAGGTAGGTCACCACCAGCGCGCGGCGCGGCTCGTCGCCCTTGAGCGATCCGGGCGCGAGCGGCGCGAGGACCGGGAAGATGTTGTCGCGCGCGATGGCCTGCATGATGCGCGCCGAGCCGAACATCGAGCCGAGCGCGGTCGAGAGGCACGCCGCGGCGACGCCGAGCACGACGAAGAGGTACGAGACGCACGAGTGCTGCACGGCGGCGAGGTCGTACTGCATCGCGACGCGGTCGAGCGTCGCGCCCTGCCCGATGATCAGCAGGACGTAGCAGAAGAAGGCCGTCGAAACGGCGCCCACCGTGCCGAGCGGGATCGAGCGCGCGGGGTCCTTCAGGTCGCCCGACAGGTTGGCGCCCTCCATCATCCCCACCACCGCCGGGAAGACGAACGAGAAGACGTGCGGCAGGTCGCACACCGTGCCGACCGTCAGGTGCGGCCGCGCGTCGCACTGGCCGCTCGCGACGGGCGCGGGCAGCATCGTCTGCTTCAGCCCGTACCGCCCGTTGGAGTTCTCGCTGTTGAGGCACCACCCGTTCGAGTGGACCTCGGGGCACGGCGCGTCCCACGCAAACGGGTAGCGCCACGCGCTCGTGCCGTTGAGCGGCTGCGGCAGGTCGGGCGGCGTGTACTGCAGCGAGCCGAGGTCGGCGTCGACCATCAGGTTGTCCTGCCGTATCCAGACTGAGCCGATGGCGGCGACGAGCGCCACGATCAGCCCGGCGAAGATGAAGTAGTTGACCCGCGCGAAGGCGCCCGCGCCGTTGAACGCCACCAGGAAGAGCAGGAAGAGCGTGCCGGTCGAGAAGGCAAACTCGTACCAGAAGGCCTCCGAGCCCGACCAGTTCTTGGACTGGTCGGCGAAGAAGGTCGAGAAGATCGTGTCCGAGAAGGCGCGCGTGTTGAAGGTGACGTTGACGCAGTACGTCAGCCAGAACAGGATGCCCGACGAGCCGCCAAACGCCGGGCCGAGCGAGCGCGAGATCATGTAATAGGCGCCGCCGCCCTTCATGCGGCCGTTGGTGACGATCGCCGAGAAGGAGGTGATCGTGAGGTACGCGATGAGCTCGGAGAAGAAGAAGAGGGCGAGCGCGCCGAGCCAGCCCATCATGCCGACCGCGAAGCCGACGAACAGGAAGAGCGGAGCGCCCAGGATGTTGAGCAGGCACGGGATGTAGCAGCCGTTGATGGTGCCTAGGTTGTTGTGCGAGGGTGCCGTCGCGGGCTTCTCGCCGATGAGAGGCTGGTTCAGCACCATGTTAGTCAGCGCTGCGTAGCGTGTCGCGTTGGTCTTGCGCGTCTGCCCACGGCCGGCCTGACCGACGCCTCGATCGTCAGCTGGTCGTTGCGTGCGGTAATGTGTCACACGCAATCTACGTGGGCTCTCCTGACCGGCAGCTTAGGAAAAGCAATGATCTAAAGTATCTAAAGTATCTAATCGAGACTTAAGTAATGGCCTGGCTTTCGAGATCATTTGTTAGTTAGCTTACACGCTGCGGAGCACACGCATGTCGCCCACGTACCAAAGCAACGGCGAGAGAGCAGGAGCACCACACCTCTCAGCGAGCCGCGTCCTGCCCCACTCCGCTATGCACACGTCGCGTCGCGCTCAGAACTTGACGACCTTGGCAATCGCGGCGACGGCCTTCGGGTGCGCCGGCGACGGCGTCTTGATGGACGCCACGAGCTTGTGCTTCGGCGTGTTGCGGGGCAGCACGTTGAGGCCGGCGAAATCCTTGGGCACCTCGACGCCAAACTGGGCGGCGCGCTTCTCGAGGTGCACCTTGCAGTGCTTGCGCACCTTCCAGTTCATCTTCATGATCAGCCGCTCGGTCTGCGACGAGAGCAGGATGGCCTGGACCTCCTCGGCCGACTCCGGCTGTGGCACGAGGGGGCGAGCGGCATGTCAGCATGCGTCGTTAGGCTGCTCAGCGGCACAGATACCGGAGGAATGGGTGCGGCGGCAGCGCTCACCGCCTGAACAAGCTTCTTGAACGCTCCGCGGCGCCACTTGTCCAGCTTCGGGTTCATGCCACCCGAGCCACCCTTGCCGCCGTTGCACGCCATGTACGGGCTGGCAGCCACGCGCGACGAGGACGCGTGCGCGGCGAGCGGGCTAACGACCAGCGCCGAGGCGCTGCTGAGCAGCATCAGGACCAGCGAGGCGAGCTGCATCGTGGCGAAGGCAAAAGCTGGGAAGACCCACGAGCTTCTGGCCAGATCAGCTCGGTCTGGGGGAGGGCACTCCACCAGAGGAAGGCTGCGGATCGTTCCTCCTGACCGGCGGCTTGGGCGAAGCTCAGATCTAAAGTAATCTAAAGTATCTAAAGTACTCTCATCACGACGGCACCCACCGCTGCACCGCGTTGAGATGGTACGAGCGCTTCGACTCGAGCTTCTCCGGCGCGTAGTAGGCGGGGCCAGGGATGGCGTCGCGCAGCTTCGTCGGGTGGGCGTCCGAGCCCGACATGAACGACGACGACGAGATCGGTGCCGTCTCGCGCACCGCCTCGCGGTAATACGCGCCGGGGCCGGGCGTGATGTTGGGCGCGGTGCGCGCGGCAAAGGGAGCGCCCGGGTTCGCCTTGCCGAATCGATCGACCGCGCTCTCGCAAAACTGCCGAGCGGAGCGTCGGAGGAGGAGAGGTCAGCGAGCGGGCGCCAGCAGCAGCACGCCAGGAGTCCGGGGCAATGGCAACGGTGCGTGTGAGGGTGGGGGCGAGAACGCACCTGCGGTGAGCGCCGGCGCGAGAGAAGGAAGGAGGAGCGCGCCGAGTTGTACTGGCCAGGGCCCGGATTGCCCGCGCCGCCAACGCACGCCACGACCCCGAGCTGCTGCTCCTTGGTCATGCGCTGCGCGCCCTTCTGGCCGGTGGTCGGCACACCCGAGCGGAAGGCGGAGGAGGGCAGCAGGTCGTCGCTGTACTTGTAGTCGGCCACCCGCGGCTCGTACTGGCCGGGCGCCGGCAGGTCCCTGGTCGCCGAGTTTCCTTTCTGGATGCGCGCCGACTGGGACGCGAACATCGAGTTGGCGTTCTTCAGCTCGCCGTGCCTCCTCACCACCTCGACCGCCTGCGCCGCATTGTACTGACCCGGCCCGGGCTCGGGCTCCTCGGAGAGCGTCACGCAGCGCTGCGTCGGCGGCTTGAAGGCGGAGGTCGACCCACTGAAGTGCCTGCCATCGCTCGTCTGGATGGTCCCCTTGTGGTTGTACGTGCCCGGCGCGGGTGCGTCTGACAACTTGCCGAAGGCCGAGTCCCGCTTCGCCTTGGAGACAAAGCCGCCGCCCAGGCCCTTCTTCGAGTAGATCTTGCCGTCGTGCAGCCGGGCGTCGGTCTCGGTGTGGTAGGAGCCAGGGCCGGGGAGCTCATTCTCTACCACGACGAACCTGTGCGAGCGAGTCCCGAAGCCGTCGCGTTCCTTGTTGCCGGTGAACAGCGTCGTCTCGAATTTGGACGGGATAGACGACTTCGCCGAGCCTGGGTTTCTCGACTGCCCCGCGATAAAGCCTCTTATGACCTTGCCGTTGCTCTGCTTCCCGACCTGGCGGTAGGATACGCCGCTCGGCTCCATCGTGGTCGTGCTGCTCAACTCGTGTAACTGTGTGTGACGATGTAGTTCTGTTTAGGTGATGATACCCCCCAAAGAGGCCTTCGCTTGCGGACCGGCAGTTTAGGCAAAGCAATGATCTAAAGCATCTAAAGTATTTGAATGGCCACGTAGGTACGTAGTTAAGCTCGCGGCACGGCGGCCGAGATGAAGCCCGGCACGCCCCTATTCAGCGAGCCGAGCCTGCAGCTCTGGAACCACGAGCAGTCTGCGAAGCGGATCGAGAGCGAGATGAAGCGACAGCGGCCGCAGCGTTTGCAGCGCCGCGTGCACGCTTCGGCAGCCACCGTCCACGACGACACCTCAGCGGGCGTCAGCTTGTACGTGCCCTTGTTGCCCGCCGCGCAGTCGCCCTCGTCGCCGTCGGTCGTCGCCTCGCAGAAGCCCTGGCGCGCGCCGCCCAGCCTCGCCTTGGCGTCGGCCAGGCCCTGGGGGTGCAGCAGCAGCAGATCGCGCGCGCAAGCCCTGACGTACTCGCGCTCGCCCTGGCCGTTGCGCGAAGCCGGCGTCTCCGCCGCCGCCGCGAGCGCCGCCGCCGCCAACGCACCCACCGAGCCGAGCTCCGCCAGGTCAGCCGAGGCCAGGCGGTGCGCGTTGAGCACGAGCACACGAGGCGCCCGCCCCCCACGCGCCACCCACGGCTGCAGCTGCTGCACCAGGCTGCTCGCGTTGCCGTCCGCGCTGACGCCACCGCCACCGCCACCGCCACCGCCACCGCCACCGCCACCGCCACCGCCACCGCCACCGCCACCACCGGCATCGACGCTGCGCCCACCGCCGCGCCCGCGTCTCTGCCCGCCTCCGCGCCCGCCGCGCCCGCCGCGCCCGCCACGTCCCCGGCGCCGCGCCTGGCTGCTGTGGTTGCGCATGGGAGCACGGAGCGCGAGCACGCGCTCGGTGGCGTGCGGCGCGTCGGCGATCATCTGGGCGAGGTCACGCTCGGTGAGCAGCAGCTCGCCTCGCAGCCCGGCAGGCCCCGCGCCCGTCAGGTCGGCGCACGCCTTGGGCGGCACCCACACGCAGCACGCCTGCTGCCAGCCCGGCAGCGGCGCCGTCTGCACCGCCGAGGCGCCTCGCGCCGACCATCCGAGCGGCGTCGCGGGCGCGGCACGCCACGCCGGCTCGCGCGCCGCCGCGTCGCACAGGCCGTCCGCGCCGCGCAGCGCGATGATCTTCTCCCACATTGGCGGCGCAATCGCCGGCACATCGCGCGTGAGTGAGCAAGGCACGAATGGCAGCACGGCGCGCCGCCGCAGTGCCAGCGCCAGCAGGACCCACCGCGCCATCGCCAGCGGCAGATCCGCGTCGAACCAAGGCTCCTGCACCGTCCACGACAGCTGGTGGCGGCGAAGCACCAGCGCGTGCGCCGACCGACCGAAGACCGAGCGCCCGCCGCCGCGTGGACGCCGAGGAGTCGGCGCCGGCTGCGGTCGCTCCGCGTCGTAAAACCACCAGCCAAGCGAGCGCAGCAGCAGGTACTTGGCGCGCGTGCCGACGGCATGGCCGACCAACACCGGCGACGGCAGCGCGGCCCAGCCGCCCGAGGAGGCGTGGCCGTGCGGCGGGACGACGTACTGGCTGAAGGCCCACGGCGGCAGCCCCGCCACGCTCTCTTCGCCGTTGCCCGGTGTCGTGATGGCCGTGGCGGCGGCGACGGCGGCGGCGGTGGCGGTAGTGGTGGCCGCGGTGGTGGTGGCGGGCACGCGCATGCCCAGCCAGCAGACCTCGCCGTGGTGCGGGCACGGCGCCGTCGCGCCATCACCGCACGCGTCCGGCACGCTGGCGTGTCTGCGCCACCGCCACGGCTGGGCGACGCGGCGGCTCGCGGCGCGCGCATCGGCGCCCGACGCAAAGCCGTGGCGCAGAGAGTGGCGGTACGACGGTACGCCAAAGGCCGCCGCCTCGACGGCGTCGCGGAAGAGGTCCTGCTCCCACAGCACCATCTGCTCGCCGCGGTTGGGGTCGCGGCCGGGACGAGTGATCGTCTTCGAGGTCAGGTAGTGGCGTGCGCGGCGGCCGACCTCGCCGAGCACCCAGTGCGTCGCGCCGCTGGGTCTGCCGCTGGCGTAGACGAGGCCCACGTTGATGCACGGGAAGATGTAAAAGTTGGGCACGCCGCCCTGCTCCGAGTCGAGGCCGACCACCAGCGTGTGGCCCGCCTGGCGCAGCGAGCGCAGCAGCGGGTACGGGCTCGCGCGCAGCGAGATGTCGGCGTCGAGCGAGAGCACGCGGTATCCGCGCTCGAGCGCCGCCGCAGCGTAGTGCCACCGCTGCCACCACAGATGGTAGACGTGCCAGCCGGGCACTCCATACGCCTTGAGGCCGGCCGCCAGCGCCGGCTCGGTCGGGCCGCCCATCATGTACGACGAGTGTCCGCAGCAGGCTTGTCGTAGCCTCGGCAGCCGCGTCGTCAGCTCACTGCACGTTGCCGCGCTGTCGGCGATCACCAGCACGTGCAGCAGGTCGAGCGCCTCCAGGTTGAGCAGCAGGTTGTGCGCCCAGCGGAAGTGCCGAGCGTCGGTGATGGTGATGATGAGCTCCTGGTCGCGACTGCAGCTCGCCAGCGCACGTGGCAGCGCGCCGGGTGACTCGAGGTCGGTGGACATGGGTGAGACGGGTCGCTAGGTCTGAATCGGTCACGTTGTAATAACTACACCACACTGCATGAAAGTATGCTCGAAGACTTGTTGGCACGTTTCAGAGAGTTGCGCAATTGGTCGCTCTCGGCATGTCGCTCCCGCGAGAGCGGCTAAAGGCGCCGGCCGCGTCGGCGCTCGCCTCGCCGGAGCGGCTGGCGGCGATCACCAAGGGGCTGACGACCTCGCGGGCGCATCTGAGAGCCGCCAAGGAGAACGAGCTGGAGGCGAAGCGACGGGTGCTGCGTATGCAGCGCGAGCTGACGCACGTCCGCTCGGAGTCGGCGCTCAAGGAGCTGCACGACAAGCGACGCGAGGGCGCGCAGTCGCTGCGCGCCGACATGGACGCGCTCAAGCGGGCGCTCGTCGGCGTGGCCGCGGCCAGCGAGGACCAGGTGCGCGAGCTGGCCGGCCGGATGCACTCGCGCATGTGCGAGCTGATCACCGACCCGCTCGCGCGCGGCTGGTTCCGCCTCTTCAAGCACATGGACGACGACGGCTCGGGCAAGGTGTCGTTTGCCGAGTTCGAGGACCTCGTGCGCAACGAGCTGCTGCTGGGCGGTTCCGAGCTGCCGGACGAGGCGCTCAAGAGCGCCTGGGTGGCGCTTGACGACGACGGCTCGGGGTACATCACCGCGGGCGAGTTCGGTGGCTTCATGCGCAAGGGCGAGGTGCAGCAGAAGTCGACGTGGAAGAGCCGGGTCGAGGCGAAGAAGCGGGCGGCGGGCGACGAGGTGCGCGCGTGGCGGAAGGCGAAGCAGAACTCGACGCTGCAGGCGGTTGCGAGCCAGGGCGGGTACGAGGCCAACGAGCAGGAGGTGCGCACGCTCGCCGAGCTGATGCGCACGCGCCTCGCCGAGATCCACGACGACCCGGCGAAGCGCTCGTGGTTCAAGCTCTTCAAGCGGATCGACGACGACGGCTCGGGGCGGCTCTCGTACGCCGAGTTTGTGACGATGATCGAGACGGAGCTGCAGCTCAAGCTGGCACTCGACCGCGACGAGCACGACGCGGCGATGCTCGCGATCTGGCTCGCGATCGACCGCGACGGCTCGGGCTTCATCACCGCGGGCGAGTTCGGCGGCTTCATGCGCAAGGGCGAGCCGCGCTCGTCGGGATGGCAGGAGCGCCACGCGCAGGAGCGCGCCGAGATGGCGGCGCGCGAGCGGTACCGCGCCGACCGCCGCACCGAGCGGTACCGAGCCGAGATGCAGCGGCAGCGCTCCGAGAACGTGCTGCGCGTGCGGCAGGTGCGCGAGTCCGAGGCGCGCGCCGCCGCGTGGCGGCAGAGGGTCGAGGCGGAGAGGCGCGCGGCGGGCGACGCCGTGCGCGCCACCGTCGACAACCGCGAGCTGCGCGCGGCGCTGCGCAGCATCGGCGCGGCGAGCGACGGTGAGGTGCGCGACGTGGCAGCGGCGATGCACGGGCGGATGAGAGAGCTGCAGCGCCAGGGCTTCGTCGAGCACGACTCGGCCGCGTGGTTCCGCCTCTTCAAGCACATGGACGACGACGGCTCAGGCAAGGTGTCGTTTGCCGAGTTCGAGGACCTCGTGCGCAACGAGCTGCTGCTGGGCGTTGCCGAGCTGCCGGAGCCGAGCCTGAAGGCGGTGTGGGTGGCTTTGGACGACGACGGCTCGGGGTACATCACCGTGGGTGAGTTTGGCAAGTTCATGCGGAGGGGCGAGGCGGCGCACCGCGAGCGCGGCGAGGGGAAGAAGCGCCTCGAGGAGGGCAACCGGCGCAAGAGCGACGCGGTGCGCGCCAAGCGGCAGATGCGAGAGCTCAAGGACTCTCTGCTCGGCATTGACGCGGCCGACGGCGCGCTGTGCTGCGAGGTGGCGGCGCTGATGCACGCGCGGATGAGAGAGCTCAACAACGCGAAGGCAGGCGGCAGCGGCGAGCACGCGCGGCACGACAGCTGGTTCCGCCTCTTCAAGCACATGGACGACGACGGCTCAGGCAAGGTGTCGTTTGCCGAGTTCGAGGACCTCGTGCGCAACGAGCTGCTGCTGGGCGTTGCCGAGCTGCCGGAGCCGAGCCTGAAGGCGGTGTGGGTGGCTTTGGACGACGACGGCTCGGGGTACATCACGGTGAAGGAGTTTGGCGTCTTCATGCGGCGCGGTGGGCTCCGCGAGAAGGCGCGGCGCGACGACAACCTCACGCGGCGGCGCGAGCTGGGCCAGCAGGCCAAGGGCGAGGTGGCGCGCGGCACGACGCGGCTGGCGAAGATGCAGCTCAACGAGCTCAAGCAGTCGGCGCGCAAGCTCGACGACGAGGCAAAGGCGCTCGAGCGCAAGATCGCCGCCGCCCGCAGCGGCGAGGCCGAGCCCACACCGGAGGCGGCGCCGCCGCCGATCGACGTGACGGCTCTGCCCGCGCGCGTCGCCGACGGCGTGTTGCTCTCCGACGCTGAGATGCGCGCGCTGCGTGATGCGGCGATGTTCGCGCGCTCGTCGCCGTCGCGCCGCCCCGAGCCGAGGCAGCTAGCGCCCCTCGAGCCTTACCAGTGGCCGCTTGGCGCGGTGCCGTCGCCAAAGCCGCTCGCGCCGATAACGTCGCCTGTCAAGGCGGCGAAAGCGCCGCCGCTGCCGGGGCGCCGCTCGCCACCACCGGGGACGGTGCCGCAGCCGCTTGCGATGAAAGTGTCGCCGCAGCGCAAGGGGCCGCAGCGAGCTCGGCAGGTGCCTTTGGCTACACCCGCTGCGGCGACGGAGGCAGAGGAGCCGAAGGCCGCGGAGGTGGCGCAATGGCTAGCCGAGGCGGCGGAGGTTGCGCATGATGAGGCGAGTGCGGCTGTGGCTCCGGCGCTCGAGCGCAAGATCGCCGCCGCCCGCAGCGGCGAGGCCGAGCCCACACCGGAGGCGGCGCCGCCGCCGATCGACGTGACGGCTCTGCCCGCGCGCGTCGCCGACGGCGTGTTGCTCTCCGAC